>OBXC01001226.1_pt1 | contig 13077 bp, 12 predicted proteins | sample 1538111 | NCBI WGS metagenome assembly OBXC01 (sample SAMEA2580137, study PRJEB22360) | human gut metagenome | biome: human gut; feature: human-associated habitat; material: faeces | place: Denmark | collected 2008/2010 | reverse complement strand
TTCAAGGTTTTAAAGGATTTAAAACAATAAAAAATAGGTAGTTTTTGACACTACCGATGAATGTGAGGAGGATATAACGATGAAATGGACAGAAATTGATAAAAAGCAATTAAAAATTTATGCGGCGATCGCATTTGGAATCCCATTTTTACTCGGGCTCTTGATGTGGTGCGGAAGCAGCCAGGGACGAAATATGAGTGTATTTCCGAATGCGCAGATGCTGTATCCGGCGGCAGGCGTCATGGTACTGTTGTTTGTCACAAAGAAAAAGGAAGAAGTACCGAGACGATTTTTTATTTCTTATCTGATCACGACCGTACTGATGATCGGATGTGCGGTTGGAAGCGCATTTACAGATGACGCGATGGTATGGGCGGGAATGACCAATCTCGTGCTGATCTTCGGTAGTATCGTATGTGGGATCCTGATGCTGACGGAGAAACGGGAAAAGCGGATCGCCTGCGGATTAAAAGGGCAGAAATGGGGGCTATCTGTATTTTGTATTCTGCTGTTTGCGGCGCTTTACTTATTACGTCAGGTTATCGCCTGTATCATGGAGGGAGAACTGAGCGCTTTCACAAGTGTTCTGGCAGATCCGATGACGTGGTATCTGCTGGCAATCGTGCTGATTAATTATGTATTTGTGTTCATTGCGTTTTTCGGCGAAGAGTATGGATGGCGTTATTTCCTGCAGCCGATGCTCCAGAAACGATTCGGAAAACGGATGGGCGTGATCTTTGTCGGCGTCGTATGGGGGCTGTGGCATATGCCGCTGGATTTCTTTTTTTATACTGCGGATCCGAGTATGGGGCTGATCTCTGTATTTGGTCATCAGATCACATGTATCACGCTCGGGATCTTTTTTGCCTATGCTTATATGAAGACCGGAAATATCTGGGTTCCGACGATCCTGCATTTCTTAAATAATAATCTGATCGCAGTATTGGCGGGAAATATCAGTGAAGAAGTGATCGCAGGACAGGATATGTACTGGAGCGATCTGCTGCCGGCATTGCTGATAAACGGGATCTTGTTCGGGATCTTCCTGCTGGCGAAAGAGTTCCGGAAAGAAGAACCGGGAAACAAATCCGGAAATGACGATGAAAACTCTTGCATTTGTGATACGTCTGACTTATAATGAGGTGCGTAAAATAAAATAAATTCTTCGGGGTCGGGTGTAATTCCCAACCGGCGGTATAGTCCGCGACCTGTCTTTATCCGTTATCTGTGATGTGAGCGGAGAAGAGACGGCTGAACTGGTGACTTTTATTTTCATGCGGAACGTTTCGATAGAGAATAAGAAGCAGGAGCATAGAGAAAGAATTCCGGTACCGACAGTAAAGTCTGGATGAGAGAAGAAAAGCAGAGCCATAGAGAATCAAGATGAAGAGGAATCCCCGTAAGAGACAGATACGGGGATTTTTTTGTATAGGAATTGGCAGAGCTTTTGTACATCGCCGCAAAGAATTTCTTTGAAAAGGAGAGGTCAAGAGATGAGTACACAGACAAATGCAGCAGTGAGAAATGAACAAAAACAGCGGATCGGGATTCGTACAATGGTGCAGGTCGGCATGTTGTCGGCGATCGCCACGGTATTGATGTTGTTTGAGATCCCGCTTCCGTTTGCACCGTCGTTTTACGAGATCGATTTCAGTGAAGTTCCGGTGTTGATCGGCTGCTTTACAATGGGACCGCTGGCAGGTGCGGCGATCGAGATGGTAAAGATCCTTTTAAATTTTCTGATCAACGGAACGGTGACTGCCGGAGTCGGAGAGATCGCCAATTTTCTGATCGGCTGCGCGCTGTGTGTTCCGGCAGGCCTGATCTACAAGAGACAGGGAACGAGAAAAGGCGCGCTGATCGGGATGGCAGTGGGAACCGGAATGATGGTCCTTGTCGGTTGCGTGATCAACGCATATGTGTTGCTGCCGGTCTATGCAAAGGCATTTCAGATGCCGCTGGATGCCCTGATCGGGATGGGAACGGCAGTGAATCCGAATATTACGGGGCTTTCAACCTTTGTGATATTTGCCGTGGCACCGTTTAACCTGCTGAAAGGCGTTCTTGTGTCGGTGATCGTGCTGGCGATTTATAAGAAGATCAGCCCGATCTTCCGGATGAGGTAGGAGAGAAATTGAATATATAAAGAAATAGGAACTGGAGATATAGTGTATAGACTGTACCTCCAGTTTTTTTGTGAAAAACAAACAAAAGAAATGTTAAAAATTGTGCAATATTGTTAAAAGTGTTTGCTTGATATTGACTTTTATTTTTGAAAAGAATAAAATAATCATAAAAGAGAATCTGATTCACATATATGAATTCAGAAAAGAGAGAAGATAAAAGGAGGAAGAAACATGGCACTTATGGGAAGAAAAATTGCTGCAATCCGTGCATATGTAGCAGAGGGCGGCGGAGCGGATTATCACGATCAATCAGAGGAACATTGGATTGTAAAACAGATTGCAACACCGATGAGTATTTATCCGGAATACAAAGCGACAAGAACGAGTTTTGGAATCAACGCGCTGAAAACACTTGTTGTTGAAGTTGAAGCGGATAACGGTGTAACGGGATTTGGAATTACAACAGGCGGCTATCCGGCTGCGTGGCTTGTAATGAATCATTTGGATCGTTTTGTCATTGGAAAAGATGCAAATGAGATTGAGAAAATATGGGATCAGATGTACCGGGCTTCTCTATATTATGGAAGAAAAGGTGTGGTGATGAATGCAATTTCTGCAATTGACCTTGCACTGTGGGATTTGCTCGGAAAACTGAGAGAAGAACCGGTATATGCAATGCTTGGCGGAAAGGTCCGTGAAGAATTGACATTTTATGCAACAGGCCCGAGACCGGATTTAGCAAAAGATATGGGATTTGTTGGTGGAAAGATTCCGCTTGTATATGGACCGGATGATGGAATGGAAGGATTGAAGAAAAGTATTGAACTTGCAGCAGATATGAGAGAAAAATGCGGTGATGAGTTCCTGCTGATGTGGGATTGCTGGATGGCTTTGGATCTTTATTATGCAAAACGTCTGATGCAGGCTTCCGCAGATCTGAAATTCAATTGGATCGAAGAATGTTTTAATCCGGATGATTACTGGTCATATCGGGATCTGAAGAAAGCAGCGGGCAATCAGATCATGGTAACAGGTGGAGAACATGAAGCTTCCAAGTTTGGGTTCAGGATGCTGATCGAGGATTGTGATCTCGATGTGATTCAGCCGGATGTCGGTTGGTGTGGCGGTATGACCGAGTTAATTAAGATCGGAAATATGGCTGAAGCACATGGAAAACTCGTAATTCCGCACGGCAGTGGTACATACAGCTATCATTATGTAACGACCAAAACAAATTCTCCGATTACAGAATGCCTGATGATGGCTCCGCAGGCAGATAAGGTAGTGCCGCAGTACTATCCTCTTCTGAAAGATGAACCGATGCCGATAAATGGTAAATTAAAAGTAAGTGATAAACCGGGATTCGGAGTGGAATTGAATAAAGATAAAACACTCGTGGAAGTGAAAAAAGGAACTCATTTGTAGAATAAAAAGAGTATGGAGGGGCGTTATGTCAACAGGATTATTGCTTATATGTCTCGTTGTATCAATCGTTTTGGTAGTCTTGGCTATTACAAAGTTTAAAGTAAATCCGGCGGTTGCACTGATTTTGGGCGCGCTGCTTTTAGGAATTTTGACAGGTGTGCCATTGAATGATGTAACAGCAGAAGACGGAACCGTTACAAAAGGGCTTGTAAATGTAATAAATAGCGGATTTGGAAATATGCTTGCTAGTATCGGGTTTCCAATCGGATTTGGGATTATTTTAGGACAGATGGTAAGCGATACAGGTGGAGCAAATGTGATTGCAGATCGTTTGGTTAAGGTATTTCCGGCGTCAAAAGCTATGTATGCTGTTGCATTTGCGGCATTTATTCTTGCTATTCCGGTATTTTTTGATGTCACTTTTGTTATTTTGATTCCCATTGGCGTAGCTCTTATGAAAAAAGTCAATAAAGGGATTGGATATATCACTGGGGCAATTTCAATCGGGGCGGCAGTAGCGCATACTTTAATTCCGCCTACGCCAAACCCATTAGCAGCACCGGAGTATTTTGATTTTGATCTTGGGATTATGATAGGTATGGGGATTGTGATAGGTATCCCGATCGTATTGATTTCTGTTGTGATTCATGGAAAACTAATCGATCGTTTAGGATGGGATTCCCAAAAAGACGAAAATGGAAACGGTTTAAATATTGAAGAGCAGGACTTACCGGAAAAACTTCCATCATTTGCGATTTCGTTAATACCAATTTTTCTTCCGGTTCTTTTGATCCTTTTAAATACTGTTCTTGATGCAGCATTGGGAACCTCTCCGGCAGCAGTTGAATTTTTGGGATCAAAGACCATTTCTATGTTGGCAGGCGTGTTAGCCGCAACATTGATTTCGGTAAAAGTTTTGGGGTTGAAAAAGACGGAAGAATCTGCTACAAATGCGTTAAAATCAGCAGGTTTGGTATTTTTGATCACTGGAGCGGGCGGATCGTTCGCAGAAGTGATCACAGCATCCGGAGCAAATGATGCAATCAAAAGTATGGTATCAAATATATCCGGAAATGTCGTAGTTGTTTTATTACTGGCATGGGTACTCGGCGTATTGTTCAGAGAAATAACAGGATCCGGAACCGTTGCATCACTTACAACATTTTCGATCATGCAGAGTGTTGCGGCAGTAACGCCGATTCATCCGGTATTTATCGCGCTGGCTTGTTTGTCAGGAGCTATGTTTGGCGCTACAGTAAATGATTCCGGATTCTGGATTGTGACCAATATGTGCGGATTTAATTTCTCAGGCGGTGTAAAGACGTATATGCTTGGTGAAGCGATTGCATCGGTAGTGGGTATCGTTCTGGTTATAATTGTAGGATTGATTTCTACATTAATTCTGTAATATAATTAAATCAGTAAAGGAGACAGGCAGGGGGAGCGGAAGATATACCCCCTGCATTATCTCTATAAAATGAAAAAAACAGGATGAAAAAGAGGTGCAAATTATGGCTGTGAAATCTGCGGAGAGAGTCTTTCAAATTTTTGAACTCTTAGAGAATAGTTCAAATGGAATGACAAATAAGGAAATTAGTGAGGCACTCAAATTTGCCCCCAGCAGTACGCTTGGGATCTTACAGACAATGCTTGATTATGGGTATCTTATGGTGAGTGAGGGAAAAAGATATTCGTTGGGAGGTAAACTTGTAAGATTAGGAGATATTGCCGCGTCCCGTTTTGATATAGGAAAAATGTCAGCACCGTATTTAAAATATCTTATGAATACATTAAAGGAAACCTGCTTTCTGGCGGTACTTTCGGGAGATGAAATTGTATACATAGCGAAAGAACGGTGTGAACAGACAATTAATACGAATGCAAATATCGGATCGAGAAAGCCGGTTTATTGTACTGGATTGGGAAAATCATTTTTAGCGTTTCTTCCGGAAAAAGAAAGCAAAGAAATTATCGATCAGATCGATTTTGAAGAATATACGCACAAAACTGTGAAAAATAAAGAAGACTTGGAAAAACAATTGGAAGAATTTCGGGAGCAGGGATATGCAATTGATGATCAGGAAATAGAAGAAGGTCTTTGGTGTGCAGCAGTTCCGATATACGATGGTTCGCGCAGGATGGTGGCAGCTATCAGTGTTTCCGGTCCGATTGATCGAATGATTCCTAAAAAAGAAAAGATCATACAGGAACTTTTGAATACAAGTAAGTGTATGTCAGAGCAGTTGGGGTATCACAAGGAGGAAAAAAGAATATGAAGAAATTGTGCGGTGTAAATCCGCCGGTTATTACTATTTTTGATGAAAATTATAAAATCGATATTGAAGCGAGTAAAAGACAGGCAGACTTTTTAATATCGAAAGGTGTGGATGGACTGGCGTATCTTGGTACATCAGGAGAGTTCAGTATCATGACGGTAGAAGAAAAAAAAAGTTTCATAAAAGAAATGAAAGAGTATGTAAACGGCAGAGTAAATGTGATTGTCGGTGTGGGAGATACCTGTCTGGATAATACGATGGAACTTCTTCGTTTTGTGGAAGATGTTGGTGTGGATGGAGTACTGCTGATCAATCCATATTTTAGTGTGTATAGTACGGAGATGGTAGAAGCATATTTTGGATATGTGGCATCACATACCAAGCTGCCGATCATTATATATAATTTTCCGGATTTGACCGGATATTGTTTTAATGCGGACGTTGTATGTGACCTTGTAAGGAAAAATCCGAATATTGTCGGAATTAAGGATACAACGGCAGATTTTAATCATTTACTTTCACTTCAGAAAGTAAAAGAAATCAATCCGGATTTCTCGGTATTCAGCGCATATGAAAATCAGGCAATGGGACTTTTGGTCTGTGGAGTAGACGGATTTATCAATGCAACCTCTAATTTTGCTCCGGAGTATACGGTCAATACCTATCAGGCGGCAAAGCGAGGCGACTTTAATGAGGCTGCCGTATGGTTCCGAAAAATGGTTGAGGCAATGGATATTTATGCATATAGCACACCACTGTTTCTGGCCTGTAAGCAAGCGATGTATTATCGGGTTCTGGAAGAGGATGGACATGAGAGATTACCGGGACAGCCTCTTGATGCGGAAATGAAAGCCAAAGTGTACAATAAGATGAGAGAACTTCAGCTTTTATAAATGTAATATAGAACTTGTCGAGAAAGGCAGATGTAAAATATGATCATGGATAAACTAGAGAATTTCCGGTATTATCAGCGGTGTATTCCGGAAATTTGGGATGCAGTTCGATTTGTGGACAAAGTACGGAGAGAACACCTGTCTGTTGGCAGATATCGGGTTGGAAAAGGGTTTGCCTTTGTTCAGGAGGGGGAAACACGAGCGTTTAACGACGTAGATTTCGAGATACATAAAAAATATTTTGATATGCAGGTACTTATTGAGGGGGAAGAGTCATGGGAGTATGCGGATGCGGCAAGATTAGAAGTGAAAAGCGGGTATGATAAGGACACGGATATTCAATGGTTAACGGGAAGTGGAGAGAAAATAAAAATGATGCCTGGAATGTTTTATATTGTATATCCGACAGACGCGCATAAACCTTGCTGCCATGAAGAGAGACCTACATTGTATCGGAAAGTGGTTGTAAAGATCCCTATCGACAGATTGCTTCATGGTATTCGGGAAAAGAGCATGACATATCAGAGGAGATAGCGTGATGGAGAGAAATATTGACGAAATTGTCAAACAAGTGATAGAAGAAGTGTGGGCAGAGCAAAAACAGATCGTGTGGGAGCCACGAAAGAGTTCTGACAGAGGAAGAACTGCATATTTGAAAGAAGCACAGCACTATGAAATTAAAACATTTGATATTCCGTCTCCGAAAGAAAAAGAGTTGCTTGTCAGAACGGAGGGATGTCTTGTAACAGCGGAAGATGCAAAAAAATTTTTGAAAGCGGGTTCTGGATATTCCTACGACAGCGTCGGCGGAAGTGGTACCGGTGTGATTGTAAAAAAAGGAAGCGGTATTGTCAAAGATATAAATGGAACGGTTTTAAAAGATGGAGATCATGTGATCACTTTGCGATCATCCTATTTAAAAAGAACAGGATATAGTGTAAATATCAGATCGTTAGAAAAAGAAGCAAGGTACGGCTGGTATTCATCACACCGAATTTTAAATGAGGAAATGGAGATCCTGCAGGTAAATGATCTGGATATGGAGTCACGAATGTTACTTTTTAAGGCGGCACAGGCAGTGATGTCTGTAGATCGTATTTGTAAGCTTTATAAGCCCGGATCAGATGCCAAAATTATAATTCTTGGATGTAAAGAGGCTGGTCTTTTGACGACTGCAATTTTGAAATGCAGAGGAATTTCTAATATTATAGCAGTAGATATTGACAAGGAAAAGTTGGAAGTCGCAAAACAGTTAGGAGCGAAACATACGATTCTCTTTCAACCCAAAACGGGATTGATCGGCGCAGCAGACAAGGTAAGATCTTACTTCGGTGGGAAAATGGCTGATCTTGTTATTATGAGTGAAGAGGTGACCGGAGGGATCCCGATGGTGCGAAGATTTGTAAAACAAAATGGAAGCTTAGCAGATATAACTTCAAATTATAAACTTCATCTGACGAAAGACGTGTATCGGCAAGGAATTGAATTTCTTTATAGAGCAAAGGAAGAAAGAATTCCGTTGTATCGGCTTGTGACGCATCGTTTTCATTTGGAAGAATTGGATCAGGCAAACTGGATGGTTCTGAGTGGAAAAGGCATTTCAAGCGTTGTGCAGAATCGATAAAATTAAAATGGATGGAGGAAGTTATGACAGAACGATATGCAGGAATGGCGATTGGAATATTTGAGCTGGAGAGTGAATGTGCTTGTTTTGTGGCATTGGATGCGGCGGTAAAAGCGGCAGATGTAAAAATACAGGCGGTGGAAAGAAATCGTCTTGGCGCCGGAGCGTGTGTGAAGATGCGTGGAACAGTGTCCAATATAAAAGCTGCTATGGAAGTGGCGCTTGAGACAGCGCGTCCGCTGACTAACATTATCTCGCATACTGTGATTGCAGCACCTCTTGAAGATACGGAAACGGTCATTGCGATGACGATAGGAAAATAGTGCGGTGGGATAAAAAAGATATTTGGTGAAAGGGAAATAAGAACATGATGCACGGGGCTTATGGATTGGTAGAAGTTGTCGGAGAAGCAAACGGGATTCTTGTAACGGATCAAATGCTGAAAACAGCGGATGTTGAATATGTGGCACATGATACGCAATGCGGAGGTCATGCATTGATCTTTATTAGGGGCAGTGTTTCGGCAGTAAAAGCGGCAGTGGAAGAGGTCAAAGAAAATCCGCCTTGTCAAATTGAACAAACGGCGGTAATTTCTAATCCATCTCAGGAAATGGTGGAGATTGTGGAGACATTTCGAAAGCATTGAGAGAAAAAAAGCGTAGCAAAACAGAGGAGTCGATCTGTTTTGCTGCGCTTTTTCTTGTGTGACAATAGAATAAACCACAAGTGGGGGTGCATAACTATCGGTATTTTATGATTTCAATATCCGTTTTTTCTTATATAAATAGTAAATGATGAACAGAACCGCGGTGGCGATCCATGTGACCGGATAGCTGTAAATGATCGCGTTGACCGTCGGTGAGATCTGTAAGACGACCGCGATCCAGATCAGCCGCAGAACACAGACGCCAAGCAGTGTGATCAAAGTCGGGATCATCACATCCCCCATTCCGCGCAGCGCTCCGGCGAGCACTTCGATAAATACGAAGAAAATGTAGCACGGTGTGATCAGCGCGAGCATATCGGAACCGATCCGGATGACGGACGGATCCTGCGTGAAAAGCCGGAAGAGCGGGACGCGGAACAGCATCAGAAATACAATTAAAATGACGGAAATGATACTGTCGATCCCAAGGCAGATCCGGACGCTTTTATGCACACGGTCATATTTGCGCGCACCGTAATTCTGCCCGACAAATGTAGTGATGGAGATTCCGATCGCACCGCTTACCATCCAGAAGATCGCATCCAGTTTTCCGTAAGCAGACCAGGCGGCGACAGTATCCGTTCCGAAGCGGTTTAAAGCAGCCTGGATGATGACGTTGGAAATACTGTACATCACTGATTGAAATCCGGCGGGAAGCCCGATCCAGAGCTGGGACTTCAGTACATTTTTGTGAAGCCGGATATCCCGGATCTTTAATGTTAAGATGCTGTGGGACGTCATCAGTTTGTGCGTGACGAGCAGCGCGCTGATCGCCTGGGACAAAAAGGTCGCGTACGCCACACCTGCCACGCCGAGGTGGAAGACGATGACGAATAACAGATCCAGAAAAATATTGATGAAACAGCAGGCAATCAGGTAGTAAAGCGGATTTTTGGAATCTCCGACCGCGCGTAAAATACTGGATCCGACGTTGAAAATGAATACAAATAAAATCCCGGCAAAATAAATCCGCAGATACAAGGTGGAATCGGCGAGTAATTCTTCCGGAGTGTTCATCCAGCGAAGAAGCTGCGGGGCAAGTCCGATTCCAAGAGCGGAGATCACGATACTTCCGAGGATCGAAAACGCATAGGCGGTATGCAGGCTTTCCTTGACGGAGCGTTCGTCTTTTGCGCCGAAGAACTGTGCGATCACAACGGAGGCTCCGGAGGAAAGTCCGGTGAAAAATCCAACCACAAGGTTGATCAGCTGTGTGGCGGATCCGCCCACACTTGCAAGCGCGGCTTTTCCGACGAATTGTCCGACGATCACGGTGTCGATCGTGTTGTAAAGCTGCTGAAAAAAGGTACCGAATACGATCGGAAAGAAAAAGAGCAGAAGCTGTCGCCAGATAATGCCCTCTGTGATCTGATTGATATTCTGTGTCTTTTGTTTCATGAAAAATAGCCTCCCTCAAGTCTATGATATTTCTACAGTCAATGGAACAGATAAGACCGAATTGACATTCATTTTCATTGTAGCATAATTCTTCCTTTTTTCCAGTGAAAGTGATAAGATGGACAAAGAAAATGAAACAAGTGAAACAGGGGCGATTCGGAGGGAGAAAATTTTGAGAGAAAATGGCGTTCAGCTTCAGATCCGGAAGAAGATAAAAGAGGAGATTTCATTTTTGCCGGATGTGAGACTCTACTATATAATAGAAGGAATGCTGGAAGTTAAGATCGAGGAAAAGCGTTATCGGATGAAAAAAGACGATATTCTGCTGCTTAATTTGGATGTAAGCAGCGGAAATGCAGAGACAGTCGGTGAAAAGAATTTAATCTGTGAGATCAGTATCGATAATCGTCTTTTGGCAGAACTTCTGGAAAATGAAAACGGGCGTTTCGTATGTAATAGTGTGGAACATCCGGGACAATCTTATGAACGGATGAAAAAGATCATACAGCAGATCCTGCGGCAGCGGGTGCTGAACCAGCATAAAACAAAAAGCTATGAGTATAGTCTGAGTTATCGGCTGTTAGATGAACTGATCGAACATTATTGGATCGTTAATTCAGAAATTCAAGTCAGCAGAGAAGTTACGGATCCGAGACTGGAAGAAATCCTGCGGTATGTACACTGTAATCATTCGGCACATATCAGTCTTGCCGAAGTTGCGGAGAAGCTGTACGTTTCAACTTCTACATTATCCAGATTTTTTAAAAAGCAGACAGGGATGTATTTTGCGGAATATGTGGGAAAAATACGTCTGCATTACGCGGAAAATGAATTGAAAAATACATCTCACAGCATCACGGAGGTTGCGATGCGCTGCGGATTTTCAAATGTACAGGCGCTGAATAAGGTGTTCCGGGAGAAACTGCAGATGACACCGACGGAATTTCGGGAACAGTGGGCGAAACGGAAAGAAAGGGAGGACGAGGATTGGAAAGAAGCTGTCCGGCAGGAGCTGCAGAAGACAGAATGGTTTTATGAAATGCAGGAACATGCAGTCGATCAGATTCGGATCGACACGTCAAGACAAAGTGAAAGCCGGCTGCGGAAGATCTGGAAGCGGGCGATCAATATTGGTTCCCTGCACCGGCTTGGGGAGGTGAACATACAGTTTCAGACACAAATGCTTGTGAAAGAACTTGGATTTACACACGTCCGCGTCTGGAATATTTTTTCGGAACCACTGATGATCACGGATGGAAAAAGAGCGGGAAATTATAATTACGATAAGATCGATCAGATCATGGATTTTCTGGCTGCAAATCATATCGCATTATATCTCGATTTCAGCCGGCGGATGGATGCGGCATTGATCTCAGAAAGTGAACCTTTGTATTATAAAGAAGAACATATCGCGTTTGATTCTAAAGAATTGTGGGAGTCGCTGCTGATCGACTTTTTGAGCCATCTTTCCAAACGATACGGCAAGTCGGAGGTGGAAAATTGGATATTTGAACTTGCAGACTTTGAAGATGGACTTTTAGTGGAACCAACAGGATTTTACGATTATTATGAAATGTATCGTTTTTTTTATCGTGCGGTAAAACGAGAATTTCCCAATGCAAAAGTCGGCGGATATTCCGCACCGCCCGGACGGGAAAAAAGTGCATTTCCGAAGTACCTGCGGTATTGCAGAAAAAACGATTGCGCGCCGGATTTTGTTGCCGTGATGATTTTTCCGTATGAAGCAGGAGAAAATGAAGTCGGGTATCGAAGAGTAGCCGAAGATCATTGGGAAAAGAATCTCTTGCTGTATTATCGTGAATGTATGGAAGCTGAAAATCTATCCTCCTGTGAGTTGTATGTATCTGAGTGGAATATGTCCCTGTCCAATCGGAATTTTTTGAATGACAGTTGTTTCAGAAGCGCTTATTTTGTAAAAATGATCAGTGAGATTTATGAGTTGACCGATATGATCTGTCTGTGGTTCGGATCTGACTGGATCAGCAATTACTATGATGCGAGAAGTATGGTAAACGGCGCGGGAGGGATTTTGACAAAGGACAATATAAAGAAGCCGATCTGGTATGCACTCTCTTTTTTGAATCAGCTGGGAGAAGAACTGCTTGCCGTTGGAGAACATTATCTGATCACACGGCGTAATAATGAAAGTTATATGATCTTGTGTTTTAATTTTAAACAGTTAGGTGTGAACTATTTCTATATCAAAGAAAATGAAGTGTCTTTGGGGCAGATCCGGGAGTTGTTTGAGAACAGTGATTCGATCCAAGTGGATATTCAATTGGAAAATTTGACGATAGGGGAGACGTATATCGTTAAGAAACGGCAGATCAACAGTGAATACGGCTGTGTATTGACGGAATGGGCGAAGATGGGAATGGCTGTGGATCTGGAGCGGTCCGATATAAAATACATCGAGGGAAGATGTGTCCCGAATCTGGAAAGAGAACAACGGGAAGCGGAAGCGGGAAATGTGGAAATTTCCTGTGAGATCCGGGATCAGGAGATGATCTTGTATCATATTTATCCGAAGTGAGAATAGGAATCCTCTTAGGGCAATGTCATTAAGTTAAAACATTGAGTTGAATGTTTTTTGTAACAGAGATGGTAG
>OBXC01001225.1_pt1 | contig 13077 bp, 11 predicted proteins | sample 1538111 | NCBI WGS metagenome assembly OBXC01 (sample SAMEA2580137, study PRJEB22360) | human gut metagenome | biome: human gut; feature: human-associated habitat; material: faeces | place: Denmark | collected 2008/2010 | reverse complement strand
TTTATATATTATAAGCTCAGCAAAATTCTATAGTATAAGTTAAATAAATTAGTTCACTCATAATATCTCCAATATGAGTTTTGCTGAGCTATAAAAGAAAATCTTAGTAAAGAGATAGATGGCCACTATCAAGAAATTACTAAGTTAATATATATTTAAAACAAATACAATAGATACACTATTAGTAACAGGTAGATGGTAAAGTTTAAATACGAAACTTTAATCATCAAGAAAAAGTTCGCTTTAATTTTTAACAAACAAGATATGTAAGAGAGCGTAGAGATTCTTTTGGACACTTCATTACCCGCCCGTGTAATTCGTAGGGGGTTAGACACAGAAAAGGAATCTCATTTTATTGAGAGTAAAAGTTCTAGGTATGGACTACGCGTAATCAATAAAGATACGCTCCCCGATATCCGTCTCCCTTATTATTAGTGACCAGTGACACATGACATTAAATAAATCAGAATAGAAAATATCCTATCATATATAAACTAACCTCTGCATGAGAAAAGAAGAAAGGATTAATAATATGCATTCATTCTCAAAAGATAATAACAACTATTTTCACTATATACTTGTTGTAAAAAAGAGCTTTACATTAATTTCTGAAGTTGCTACAGAACTAGGTAAGTATCTTATAAGGAAAATAGAAAAGGAACTTAAGTTCTATGATACTGAAGTTGTGTGCTTAGCAATAGAGAAGGCTAATAAAGCAGGGCAGCCTCATATACACATTTTAATTAAAACAAAATCACATAAATCCATCCTACTGAATCAGCTAGAGATAATTAAGAGGGGCACGCCTAGAGGTTTATGCGCTCAACATATAACTCCTAAAGTCGAAAGTGTATTTTCTAGATACAGAGGAGAAATGCAGTGTGAATTTTATAGGAATAAAGATAAGTGTCCAGGAAGAGAGAACTGTAGTAATAAAAATGAAGAAGGAGAGTTGAAATGTAGGACAAATAATAACTTAAAAGATTGTACACATAGAGAGTATCTAAATAATGTACTTAAATATATTACTAATAAGAAAGATGATACTAATTGTTTATTTATATATGAAAGAGAAGGTTTTAAAATTAAAGATTAGGAAGTGAAAAGGTAAGTTGCACTTTAAAATACTTGATATTTTGGATAATGTAAAAAATTAAACAATATATATTTTAATAGATAATTATATTGATATATAATATCTATACAAAGATAAATAATTAAAGGGGAATTATATATGAAATTAAATCTAAAGATAGCCATAATAGCAAGTATTATTTTAGGATTAAGTACATCCATTATGGCAAAGGAAATCATAGCATCTAATATGGCTCAAAACTTAGTAAAAAAAGAACAAGTGAGTGAACATACAAACGCAAAACCAGCACCACACATCAAAATGGTCATTGACGGAAAACAACAACAATTAACAGACCCAATGTTACTTGAAAACGGTCGTGTATTCTTACCTATCAGAAACGTAGGTAAACTACTTGGCATCAACGTAGACTATTTAGAGAAAGAAAAAATCGCAGTAGCATACAATGAGAAAGCATATCTCGAGTTACCATTAGGATATAACACAGCAGTAAAAGACCAAACAATCCTACTGCCAGTTGACGCAAATAACAAAGACACAAGAATCATCACATATAACAACAGAACTTATTTACCAGTTAGATTTGTATCAGAAAACTTAGGTTTCAACATCACTTATGCTAACAACACAGTAACAGTAAATACAAAAGGTGACACACCAGACGTACCTAACACAAACGGTCAACTCGACGTATCAAACATGAACCCATCAGACCCAAACAACGCTCACAACCTCAACGCATTCAAAGATGGTCGTTCACTATCAGTGATGCCAAAAGCACCATGGAGTCAAGTAAAGAAACCAGAAGGTGTAAATAACACTGTATGGAACAATACAATGAAAGTTTCTCCTAATGGTGCAGTATTAGTAACAGGTAAATTATCGGACATGCCAAAAGATATTAATAAAGTATATGAAGGAAAAGAAGATTTTGAGCATTCCTTAACGACTGTACCAAGAATTACAGTTAATAGCAAAGGTGCTTTAGTAAGTTCAAGAGGTGGTGCACCTACTGTGATATTCTTCAAAGATGGAACATACGCACAAGTAAATATGGGTGCTGATGCATCTATGGGTAAAGATGACAATGGCAATTACAAACCTGGAAAGGGTGTAAAAGACATCGCTTGCATAACTGTATCTGATGTACAGGCAGAGGCTGAGTATGTGTTCTTTGTAACAGGTGAATAATCATATAGACTCGTTCACAAAAATAACTAAAATCTAACTATAAAAACTTATTTCATAAGTAACACTAAAATACAGTAAAAAGCATCAGGATGAAGGTGTATACCTACATAATATGTAGGTATACACCTTTTTATATTGGTTGTAAAATGCGTTTCCTCAAGCTGATTAAATCTAAAAACTTACCGAGATAATAGAAATTATCGGTGTGTCATGTGACCAATTTTCATAGTACTTTGACCTCAAAAATCGAATATGAAAACCTAGAGTTTTCAATTTTAAGTAAGTATAAAATACCTAAAATCAAAGGTATAAATTTTGAGAACTCTGAGAAGCTTCAAGTATACATTTGTAAATTTAGATTAAATTTACCTTACTATTTAGGGAATATAAATAAATATTAAATGAATTAAAAAAAACATATATTTTGGTAATGAAAATTTATTAAAAATCAAGGAGTTCTAATGTGTATATTATGTGGCTACTAATAAAAAAGGAGTGATGTAAAAATGAATGATAAAATGAGTAGTTTAGTAGGTGAACTATCAGTGGTATATGGAGCTAGAGTGTTTTCTGATGAAATAGTTCAGAAGTTAGAAAATGACTTAAAGAAAGAAAAAAGTCCATATACAAATATGCTACAAAGTGATACAGAAAGAACAAGTAGGTATTATATTGAAAGTAATCTATTGTACAATAAATATAATAACAATTTGTTACTGTTTCAGGAGAATATATTTATTGATCCTAAAAGTAAAAATACGTTCATAAGTGAACGAAATGCAGACATAGAGAACGTAAATTTTCATGAAATCAATAAGATTGCAATTATGCAAAATGCTATATCAAATGCAAGCTTAAAGTATATGAGAACAACAGATAAAAGTTTTAATATACTGCCTGTACTTGTTTATCTCGGAAGCAAAGAAGATAGTTATAATATAGTACACCATTTCAGAGTGAAAAAAGTATACGACAAGAAAGAAGATGACATACTTTCTAAGTTTGCTTTGATGCAGAACAAGAATTTTTTATTCATAGATGTAAGAGAAGAGGATTGGAAGAGTATACTTGAAATACAGATTTACAAAGTTCCAGAAAATGAACGTAGTTATATATCAAGAAAAATTATCTTTGCAGCTTATTATGAAATATTATTAGCTCTTTATGACGAACAAGTAGATAAAATATTTTATCCTTTATATAAAATGAGAGAGTCTATTCAGTTTTTATTAAGAGAAGACCCTGTAATATATATACCTTACATCAGTGGCATATTAGAAAGCTTATCTAATAAACTAGCGTTAATGGAATCAGGTGAATGTATTGGAAATCGTTATGAGATTGAAAACTATCTCAATGAATTCCTTAATGTGAGTAATTTAAGAAATTAATAGAGCGGTTTCAAGAGAAAAATTAATACATAAAAAGTGAGTTCACCTATCATTATTTATGAGCTTATAGCACCTAAAATAAAATATTTACACTATGAAGGGTTTTACATTCTCCTACTGGACACTAAGTGCTAAATAATCGCAACTAAATGTATAAAGTACATAAACTGAATAGAACATATGAGTACTTAATTAGAAAGAGGTCAGCACTTATCTATACAAGGGCTTACCTCTTTTTCTATATACTAAAAATATCTAAAGATAATTTATTATTATTGATTAATAGTCTATCGGTGTCAAAACCTAAAAGTATTGACACCGGTCTTGGCGGAATGTAAAATCAATGGGTAGGATGGTGTCAAAACATAGCGTCAAAAAGAGGAAGGAAGATGTTTATGATTTATGGATATGCTCGTGTAAGTACGAAATTACAGAAAATAGATGGGAACTCGTTAGAGAGCCAAGAGCAGAAGCTAAGAGAAGCAGGAGCAATAGAAATCTATAAAGATAGTTTTACAGGAACAAAGACTGATAGGCCACAATTTACTATTTTACTTCAAGAACTTAAAATGGGAGACACCCTTATAGTAACTAAATTGGATAGAATTGCACGAAGTATGACGCAAGGGAGTGAATTAGTAAATGAGTTGATAGATAAGGGTATAAGAGTACATATTTTGAATATAGGGGTAATGGATAATACACCGGCATCTAAGCTAATACGAAATATTTTCTTTTCATTTGCAGAGTTTGAAAGGGATATGATTATTGAACGTACACAAGAGGGAAAGGCCATAGCAAAGACTAAGAGCGGTTTTAAAGAGGGAAGGCCTAATAAGTATACTCCAGAGCAATTAAATCATGCTATGAGTCTATTAGAGGATTACAGCTATAAAGAAGTAGAGAAGATGACAAGGATTAGTAAAAGTACACTTATAAGAGAGAAGAGAAAAAGAAATTTATAAATTAATTATTAAAATTTTAAACTTATAAAGTATATACCTTTTTGATTTGAGTAACAACTTCTGCTAACTCTCGTAAAACTCTTGTATTACGTACCAACTTAGGTATTTAATCTCCAATAAGTTTATTATATCAAGATAATTCACCCAAATCATAATTAAATCATTGTTTGTTATTCAATAAAAGTTTATATTATCAGTAGATATCTATATACACGGAGGTAATATCATTGAAAAAAACAAATTATATTTTAACTATCATTTGTATGTACCTACTGATAGGAAGTTGCTTTATTTATGGACAGACAAAAAATGAATTAATTAAAGTATCTTTAGGAGATGGAACTATCTCTTTGGAACGTACAAATAATGAAAATGACCTTGTATTATTATTAAAAAAAGATGGAAAAATCTTAGACAAATATAATGTATATGCTATGAATCCTGAAAATCTTGATATACAACTTATAGATTTAGATAGTGATCAAATTAAAGAAGTTATACTTTATATTGATAGCGATGGTGGCTCTAGCTCTTATTCATACGATACATATATGTTTTTTAAAATCATAGATAATAAATTAAAGTTAATCGGTTCAGCAGATACCCCTCAATCTAATAAAAAAAGCTTGAAATTTGAAAAAGGAATCATTACTATTCCCTTCTTAAGATTTGATTACGAGAGTACTGCCGATACACTTGCAGATGAAGGTATCGGTTTATTTAGTGATGTAAGATTAACTCGTAATTATAAAGTTATTAATAAAAAGTTGATAACTTTGCCTACTATAATAAAAGACAATAAAAATCTTATAATTCATTCCAAAGTTGAAAATAACATTCCTTATATTTCAGTAAAAGATATCGCTACAGTATTAGGGTATAAAGTTGAATTCAATAATAAGACAAAAACCATGAATATCTCAAATAACACTAGTATTTCATTAAATACTAAAAAAGCCAAAATAAAGACTAATACTATTGAATTAAAATATTTACCAAAAAACTTTTTAAATACAATTATGATTTCACTTGAAGATTTCTCTACTCTTTTCAATATGTACACTTATTATTCAAAAGGTTCTAATGTTATAATTATAGATTCATCTAGACAACCTATGAAAACTACTAAAACATATAAAGAAAATCTCAAGAAAGGAATTATTCCTGAGTTGGAATATATTCTAGGCGATGACATGAATAAGGTTACCTCTCTATATGGCAAACCTACCAAAACCTATACAGCTGCACACATGCTAAAAGTTTCCGAATACGAAGATAACAAACCTCATATATTGCATAATAACAACCGCGTAATAGGAGTATTATCTAGTAAAAATACACTTTATGGAGTTAGCATAGGATCCTCTTTAAAATATGTTAAAACTATATTGGGAACTCCAGATTCTGAATACAGTTCTGAAGAAAGTGCTTTTGAATTATTAATGCCACATAATGCAAAATATAGTACTAATTATTATCAAGGAGAAACTACTCTACAAATATATTATGATGAAAATTTTAAGGTTATCGATATTCAAGTAATTAATTTAAGCTTAGCAAAAGAATACTAATTCTAAGTAAGCGGTTAATTAATGAGTAAAAGACTTTAAGATATATTTATTTTAGAGTCTTTTACTCTAACTTTATTTAGATTAACAATGTACCTTATTGAGAAAGTCACATTAAGGAAATTAGAAATTTTGAGCTCCCTTATTAGGGAATGCTGAACAAGCGAACTTCCCGATACAAAGTGGTATAAAGAATGGTGTTCCACCAAGTTTTCAATATAGATTTTCTAAAGGGGAAAGAGATATTAACGATATTATGCTCAACGTTTTAGGTTCTCGTAGTGACCAATTAATTATATATATCGAATGATATGTTAAACCAACCACAAATAATTTTTTATTATATTTTGTAGTAAGTATTAAAGTTTATACCGTATCATAGAATATAAAAAATAAATACTATTCTTTTTAAGTTGATAAGATTATAAATTTAATTTAAGTTAATTCTTCCAATATCAGTTTCTATTATATCATCTAGTATTTCAAACTGTATTATTTCCCCGTTCATTTTAATTTTATGTATATGAAACCTAAATTCTAAGTCATTTATATTCCAATCTAACCTATTGTTGTTTATTTTATATCTTGATACATCTATAGCAATACCCTTTTGTAATATTTTGGTATTAGGATTATTCCAAGATTCTGCGATTAGATTAGAATCATCTAAATATATTTCATTGCCTTGATATATACAATCTTTTTGATCATAAACCCTAAGAGCTCCTTTTATCCAATCAATATCACTATAGTTAGTATTAGTAACTGCTACTTTTAAAATTAGATCATATTTATCAAAAGAATCGGGTGGATAGTGGCTCTTTACTTCTTTTGTAAACTCATCATCAATGCTTACTGTTATTTCTACTCCATCTACTTTATTAAGCTCTATTTCAGTATTAAATCTTTTTTCTTTCAAGTCATTTATTTCTTTTATTAATTCATTATTTAGTATCATACGCTCTTCTTTTTTTATATTTAGCTCTTGATTATAGGTCTTCTCTTTTAGAAGATATTCTTTTAATTCCTTATAATAACTCTGTTTTACACCAAGATATCCTATAAGTAGACTACTTATTACAATACCTACCCCTATTAATTTCTTCTTATTCATAATACTAATTATCCCCTTCACTTGTTATATCTCTTTCAATAGTAGTCCCATCTACAAATACAATCTTATTTGCTACAAACTCATATTTGTATAGCATATATTCATCTGATGTATTATTTATATCACTAGATTTTAGTTCTACTTTATGATTCGGAATAATATTATCTATAACCGTTATTAGATTATTATGTTGATCATAAACTTTTAAGATTCCTTGAATATGTCTATATTCTTTTCTTGGATAGTTCCTCTTTCTTCTGCCTACAGATATATCTACACTTATATAATTATTTGGATTATAGAAACTAAAAAAACCTGTAGTATTAAGGGGTTTTACTTTAAATGAAAAGTCTTCAAAAGTTGCTGATTCTTCGATATTCCTTTGACGTTCTGCTTCTTCTTTTTTTATTTGTTCTTTTTTATTTTCAAGTTCTTGATATTCTAATTTAATTATATCCCGCGTTACTTCTAATTCACTTATTGTTGTTTCTAATTCATTTATAGAAATTTGCAAATCATTGTTTTTACTCTGTAATTGTTGAATTGTATTTTCTAAATTTGAATACAGTCTATAATAAACGCTTTCAATAATTAGAATACCTATAAAGACAATAAGTATATATTTATATTTCTCTTTTATATAATTTACTAAAACAATCTTATTCACTATCTTATATCTCCATTTAAATTCTAGAATTTTACTTAATATTATTTAAAAACATACAATATTAGTATACTTTAGTTTATATATTTTTGAAACATAAAACAATTTTTAAAAATATTCTATATAAAATATATTTTTCAGTTCTTGATTTCTTGAACTTTTACTTATTGCTTAAAATATCATAGTAATAATACTTAGGAGATGAAAAGAGAAAGAGTTTAAGGGAGATTTAATAAGCTACTAGACTAATAAACATGAAGATAAAGAATAATCTCTAGGAAGCAAGTACTGTGGCATATAGAAGAATATAAAGCAAAGAGACAGCTCTCGCCATTATGGTTGGGTTACTCACTTCCTGGTATGCAAAAGAAATGCACTTTCATATACCAAGAAGTGAGTTCTAAGTTTGGGATGTCTATTCATATATCTGTAATATTAAATAAAAGTCATCAAGATATAATTATGAGGTTTCAGTATTATAACAGATTGTTTATTAAAGTGGATAAAGGATGAAATATACCCTAGAAAATAGTTATTTTTTTTAATAACGATAAAACCTGTAAACTTAGTAATAGCAAGGAATTAAGGAGATAAAGAATAAAGAATAAAAAATCATATGCGTTTTTGAAACAAATTTTTGTAAAATAATGTTGAAGTATGGATAAATCACCTATATAATAATATTAAATTTGAACATAAAAATAAACCTGGTTCTAGAGTGAGTATTTGCCGTACTCATTCCAGTAACTTCAAAGGTATTTGCCGTACCAAGGAAGAAAGCTATGACGATAGTATTTGCCGTACTAAAGCCAATCATCGCAACCAAGTGTTTATTCTTATTATAGGCACTATTATAATAAAGAATAAGCAAGATTGCAAGATAGATTAGTAAAGATTAAATATTATAAGCATAAAAGCCTTACTTGGTACTAGCATACCAAGTAAGGCTTTTTTGATGTTTAAAGATACATAAGAAAAATGAATAGTGAGAGTGGAAATGCAGTAATCCACTATAAATAAAACTAGGTGTGATGAGCCGATGCAGAAAATCATTAGGAGATGTAGTTGAGTAGCTTAATAATCACTACATACGACTTTAGAGAAGTTTTTTGTCCTTGAACTCATGAAAAAAAAGGCAAGGTAGGTATTCAGATACTTTTATAGTATGCAGACTATACGAACGCTACGGGCTGAATAGTAGCTGATATTGTTTTATATCTAAGTATAGTATATAAATTTATTAAGCCTAACAGAAACCTCATGATAGCTTATACGGGCTAATTGATATTAGAATTTATTGTCTAGTGTTTTCACTAGGCAAATTCTATCCATTTCCTATTCCAACTAACCAGGCTAATTGGTAGTCTACTATTTAGTCAAGTATTTATAAGAGATTAATTTAAAAACATATAGGTAAAATAATGATTATTCCAGAAAGTAAGGAACATTTCGTACTATAAGAATATAGTAATCATGATGAACTAGAAGATAAAAAATTATACAACCTAAACAATGAAAAATAGCGAAAAAGGCAATATGCACTAATTTGAAGAATAAAAATAGTTAAAAATAATGAAAATTGTCAATATACAAATAATGAAGATTCTAATATACTAAAAAACGGCTTGAGTGCCCGTGAATAAAGCTAGAAATTACTAGAAGTGACTAGAATGAATACATAATTTAAAAATATCAAAAGACCTCCCCCATATCAGGTCAAATATTAAAGAGTGAACGGAAAATATAAACTCTTTATACAAACCCTCAAAAAAATACCCTAAAAAACAAATAAAAACGGAACAGTTTCCCCGACTGTTCCGTTTTTATTTGTTTTAGTAAACGTATAGGTTTTATAGGATAAGGACATACTCCTATTACCCTTCATTCTAAATTTTTATTTAAACTATTGTATCTCTTTTCTAAGCCATTAGGAGTTCCCCCTTCCTAGTGGTATTTTTTATTGAAAATTAAGGCTAGATTTCTATTAAAGTAGGTATATAATCCTTGAAAGGATACTTTATGTACGTATAAAGTAGAATGTTAAGAAATAGCTAGAAAACACATAAATATAAGGATAAAAATAGCTAGAAACTATTGATATATAAGACTTAACGATTTGATTATAATTTTATCATCATGTAAAGTATGAAGCTAATATTAGATTGAAGTATATTATAAAAGGTTATACTTCAATCTAATGAAGGGACATAGAAGCTTAGGAGTCTATAGGAATAGATATTTTTATAGGAATAGATATTTTTATATGATTAAATAAGGAAATCTATTTATAAGAAAGAGTATAAGGCAGTAGGCAGAAATGGCTATTGCTTTTTTAGTTGAATGAGAGTAATATTGTAAACAAAAAAACATTATTACAGATTAAGGGGTGAGATTATGATAATAGCAATAAGCAATCAAAAAGGGGGAGTTAATAAGACTACTCTTACTTTTAATTTAAGTTATCTTCTAGCAGAACAGGGTAAGAGAACTTTAGTTATTGATGCAGATCCACAAGGGAGCTTAACTACAATATTTAATGCAGCTGATAGAGAAAATAATATTTATAGTGTATTACTGGAACAAGAGCCATTACAAAATACTATAATGGAGATAGAGGAAAACTTATATTTACTTCCTGGAGGAATAGAATTATCAAATTTTGAGGTGAACGTAGCCACTAAACAAGGTAGAGAAAATTGTTTTAAAGATATGATAAGAGAAGTTAAGGATGAGTATGATTATGTCCTTATAGATAGCCCCCCAAGTTTGGGACTACTTCTTATCAACATCCTTAATGCAGCTGATAGAGTTATAATTCCTACACAGACTGACTATTTGAGCTATAAGGGGCTTGATTTATTACTTCATACAATTAAAAGGGTAAAAGAAACATTTAATAGAGATCTTAAAATATTAGGTGTGGTAGCTACTGGATTTGATAGTAGAACACTTCACTCAAGGGAGATTTTGGAGCTTATAGATGGGATGAATGTATTAGGCATCATTACAAATAGCGTAAAGGTGAAAGATGCTATACTTGCATCAGCACCATTACATAGATATGACAAAAAGCATAAGATAGTTGAACAATACAGAAATATAGCTAGAGGAGTGTTAAATGATGGCAAGTAAAAGGGTATCAGCAAAGGATAAAGTAAGACGAGATAGTTTATTTAATCAAACAATAGAGGTTATGCAAAAACAGATACATTTTGATGATAAAGAATCAAACAACACAGCAATAGAGCAAACAAGTAATAATGTAAACATTAAAACAAAAAAACAAGATTATAAAAGACAGACATATTTCCTTACAGATGATTTAATTCAAGCAATAGCTTTTAAGAGTGTATTTGATAAGATGGATAAGAGTGAAATTGTAAGAGAAGCCCTTAGAGCTTATATAGAGGATAAATATTTTAATATAAGATAAATTAAGTTGATATATAGTTTTTAATACTTTTATTTAATAGATAGGTGATTGTTATTTATGGATTTTTTAAGTTTAGTAGGCGAGTTAAAATCAGTTTGTCAAGATAGAAAAAATAAGTTAGTTATGCTTGAACCAAGTATAAAAGATATGATTAATGAGCATTTTGAATTTTTAAGATACACATTTATTGAAGAAATTAATATTCTAAAAGATGGGATTATTGAAAGAGAAGAGCATCTTTTAGATATAGATGAGAAGTTATACAGAATAGATAATATTACAGATTATTTAGACAATTCGACTTCGTTAGAAGAGTTAATAGATGCTTTAGACGAGTGTATTAAGAGCTTTAATGAGATTTTATATGAAAGGCAAAAGTTATATTATCAAAAAAAGAATAAACTAAAAAAAGAACAGAAATTAAAAGAAGAAAATGAACTGATAGAAAAAATACTAATATTAATTAATGAAAAAAAAACATATTATGATATAGCAAAAGAATTAAATATTAAAGAACGTAAAATAAAATATTTACTACAGAAAAAGAGAAAGATGGAATCAAATGAAAATAAATAGATTTAAGATGGAGTTTTTTAATGAAATTGATATTGATGAGTTGCTTAGAATAAATATTGATGAAGAAAATCATAAACTTATACAGATAAATGATTTAGAAGAAGTTTTTGGTTATGAAGCCGTTGAATATTTAGAAGAACAATGTGAATTAGAAAGTGATGAATGTTTTAGCGATAGTGTAGATAATTTTAAAGATAATTTGGAAGCTATTAAGGGTGATTTTTCAGGTTCTAGAGAAAGATTTATTAAAGAACTAATTGAGGAATTAGAAAATGTTGATTATTTAGAATCTTATTCTGAGTTTATCTTTGAGTTAAATATGTTACAACAGAAATTTAAAGATCGAATTATTAAATTAATGGGTATAAAAGATAAAATAGAATTAAGAAATAATCTTTATAGAATTTATTACGTTGAATGGTCAGATGCTTTTAATTATGGGTCAGTTTATCAGTATGGTATGATTCTTTATTTTTGTAAAAATAAAGAACTAGACGAAAATAAAGTTTTAAAATTAAACGAGTTATTTAATATAGAAAAAATCTATAACGATACATACATTAATATAGAAAATTTATTAAAGTTATTTAATTCATATAAATCAGAAGGTTATTATTATTGCTTTATTGATTTATATAAAAAATATGAAGAACTTTGGTCATTAATAAAATCACCTGATACTTTTAATAAAACCACATATGATGATAAGTGTATTAGCTTATATTTATATCTAAAAAATCTTGAAAAAAATTTTTTGTATATTAATAAGGTCAATCCAAAGGAAAAGGATAATGCAGAAGTATTAGTACCTTGCTTTAAATTAAAATTAAAATACTTAATAGATAATTTATAATAATACATTCTAGTAAGCTATAAAAATTTATAGCTTACTTTTTTATACTATAAAATAAAAGTACAATTTTTTTATTACATCATAAATTAAGCATAATCTTCTATAGAGAGGAATTTAATTTTTTTTATATGTTTTGGTTAATGTAGAAATTAAAAAAACATACCTAACGAAACTATTATAACAATCAATAATACATATAAAGGACAAAAAAATGTTTTTTAGTTAA
>OBXC01001223.1_pt1 | contig 13120 bp, 5 predicted proteins | sample 1538111 | NCBI WGS metagenome assembly OBXC01 (sample SAMEA2580137, study PRJEB22360) | human gut metagenome | biome: human gut; feature: human-associated habitat; material: faeces | place: Denmark | collected 2008/2010 | reverse complement strand
AATTATTATAATTAAAAAATATCCACCTTCTTAAGTATATCATGCATACATACCAAACCCAAACAAAAAATTACTCCAATTATTCCTTTTACTTGGATTCCAATAAAAATCGCTGCTAGGGTAGCTAATGGATTTAGTCCAACATTTACTGATACTAGTTTAGGTTCAAGTATTTCTCTAATCAAAGACAAAACAAAAAATATCACAGTCATACTTATAGCTATAAAATAATTTTTTATAAGAAAATAATAAACAATTACTGGAAGATATATTGTTATTATACCTAGGAATGGAATTAAATCCATTAAAGCTCCTACAAACCCTACTATTAGACCGTATTTCAATCCAAATAAAGCAAAACTTCCCCAGATTGCAAAAAATGTTATAGCCATAAGTATTGTATAGGCCCTTATATATCCAACAAGTGAAAGCCCTGCCTCTTTTTTTACCTTCTTTCTAACATCAACAGTAAACATATTATAAAAACTATTTTCAATCTTATCAAGGTCTTTTGCTATAAAATACGTAGCAATAAACAAGGTAATTATAAATATTATAATATATGGAATAGAAGTAGCCAATCCAAGTATACTAGTAAGAAGATTTTTTGTAATTTGCATTACTTCACCACTGAATTTGTTTACTAATTGTTCTACATCAAAATTGGCTATTTCTTGAAATGATTTCATAAAGTCATTTATTTTATTTAAAAAATACATAATAGTATTACTTATATCCTCAGGATTAGCAGATATATTATTTAAAAATCCCATTAATTCTTTCATTGAATTTATTACTATTATTGTAGTAACTGTACTGACTATAGCCACTGCAAGAAAACTTAGAACAAGAGTAGAGATACCTTTATTTATATGAAACTTATTTTCTAACTTTTGTGATATAGGATTAATCATAAGTGCTATTATAGCACCTAGAAAAAATGGAGCTATGTATGGAAACGCTTTGTAAATAAAAATAAATAACAATGTATATATACAAAAAAAGATAGTGTTGTTTTTTAATTTGTATAAAAAATTATTTTCTAGTATGCTCATCTTAAAAATCTCCTTTCTTCTAATTTATATTTTTATTTTGTCCATTTCATACTAGTTTTATTTGAATACAAAATAAAAAGAAGTGTATAAATATAAAAGATATCTTTTATATTTATACACTTCTAATAAATTTAAGAACATTATTACATTATGTATATATTCTTATTTTTTTAATTCTATTTTTTTCTATACTTTCTATACAAAATCTTATATTATCAACTTCAATTACTTCATTTTCTTCTGGCAATCTGCTTAGGTGTCCAATTATAAAACCTCCTATGGAATCAAACTCCTCAGATTCCAAGTTTACACCAATAAGTTCATTAACATCACCAATTTTAGTACTTCCATCTACAATATACTCATCTTCTTTTATAACTTGTATTTCATCCTCTTCTTCATCATATTCATCCTCTATATCTCCAACAATGACTTCTACTAAATCTTCTATAGTTAAAAGTCCAGATGTTCCACCATACTCATCTACAACTATAGCCATCTGACTTTTTTCAAGTTTCATCTCTTCAAGAAGTTGTGTTATCTTTTTGAACTCATACGTGAAAAAAGGTTCTCTCATATAATTTTTAATATCAAATGACTCTATTTCTTCATCAGATAAAAATATAATATCTTTTATATTAAGTATTCCTACAATATCATCTATAGTTTCTTCATACACAGGCATTCTACTTAATTTTTCAGTTTTAAATACCTGTATTATCTCATCATAACTATCTTCCATATCTATAGCTACCATATCTATTCTTTGTACCATTGCATTTTTAGCTTGCATATCTCCAAATTCAAAAACATTATTTATGATTTCTCTCTCTTCCATTTCAAGGACGCCTTCTTCATGACTTACATTTACCATAGTTTTTAGCTCTTCTTCAGTTATGAATGATTTAGCTCCTTTATTTGTTATACCAAATAATTTAAATATAATATTTGTAATTATATTAAATATCCATACTATTGGTCTTAATATAAATATAATTGCTTTTATAGGTTTAGATACTAATAGAGAAACCTTTTCTGAATTATTTGCTGCTATTGTTTTTGGAGTAATCTCACCAAATATTAATACTAATACTGTCATAACAGCTGTAGCAAGTGCCACTCCTTTTTCTCCCATTAATCCTATAAACAAAGATGTTGATATGGATGTTGCTGCTATATTTACGACGTTATTTCCAACCAATATAGAACTTAAAAGCTTATTTGGATTTTCTATTAATGAACTTACTAACTTAGCTCCTTTAACTCCTTCATCTTGCATATATCTGATTCTGATTTTACTCAACGACATTAAGGCCGTTTCAGATGCTGAGAAAAATGCAGACCCTATAAGTAATACTATTAAAAAAATAATCTGAATCAAATTATTGGGCGATTCCAACACTTACCACACTCCTACTTACATGTTTTTATATTAATATTAATTATAAATAACTTTAATATTAGTTTTTATTATATCACAATTACATATTATTTGGAAATATTAGATAATATATTCAATTAACATATATTTTCTAACTATATTCAATTTTTACTTTTGAACCTATTCCAGCCTCACTAGATGAAACTAATAGCTTAACAGGAACTCTATTTTTAAGTTCCTCGACATGACTTATTATACCCACACTTAGATTATTACTATGCAATCTTTCCAAGGATTCTATAACAATTTCTAAAAGTTCACTATCTAATGAACCAAAACCTTCATCTAAAAAGAAAAATTCTAATGGTGCACTTCCCTTTAATTGTATTTGAGATGAAAGAGCAAGTGCTAATGATAGAGATGTCAAGAATGTCTCTCCACCAGATAGAGTATCAATGCTTCTTCTTTCTCCTCCATTAAAGTTATCTCTCATTACAAAGTTTAGTGTTGAGTCAATTTCAAGTGCATATCTTCCTTTTGTTATTCCATCCAATCGTTTTGATGCTTCCAACGCTATATATTTTAATTGGTTTGTAGAAACATATTCTACAAATTTATTTCCTTGTACACATTTATCTAATTCTTCCAATAAGTCCACATTGTGTTCAACTACCTTAAGTTGTTTATTAAAATCATTTATCTTATCTAAAGAGTCTTTTAATGTTATTAACTGATTTTGATTAGCTCCAATATCTTTGGATATATTTCCTATTTCTACTTTCAAATTATAAATTTCATCTTTTAACTGTTCAAAGTACTCCTTCTTTATGCTTCTTCCATTTAATTTTTCTTTTGATGATTTTATTTTAAATGATAATAACTTTTGTTCTTCTTCATGCTCTAGTATTTCTTCAATCAATTTTTTTACTGCATCAGTATCTAATAAAGCTCTTTTTACTGCATATATACTTTCAAATTTATTTTCTGCCAATAGTTTATTTAGTGTTGATTTTTGGTCTTTATATTGTTCCTTAGCAGTTTTAAGTCTACCATCTATATTGTGCTTTTCAGCAATGTTTTTTTCATATTCTAATCTTTGCTCTTCCAATTTTTTCTTACTTGATTCTTCTTGTTCTAATATCTTACATATATTTTCTTCAACATTATGTAAAAGATTTTTAGCTAAATCACCTTTCGTTATGCTAATAACTTCTTTATACTTATTATCTCTACTCAATTTCTTTTCTACATATAATTCTCTAGCCTTTATTAATTCTATCTCTATTTCATGTAGTTTACTCTCATTTTCTCTTATTTTAATATCTAGTGAGTCTCTATTTTTTAATAAATTTGAATGCCCAGTACTTAGTAATTCTAATTCTTTTTCATTCTCCCTTATTTCTTTTACTTTTGACAATAGATTAGAGACTTTAGTAATCGTCTTTAATCCTAGGTATTCCTGTTTAAGTTTTTTACATTTATTTTCTAAACCTTCTATTTCTATGTTTAAATCTCTTGTTAATTTCTTATAATTATTCAGACTCTCTCTTATTTTTAATTCTTCTTTTTCAATTTTATTTTTTTCTTCTTTAGCTAATGTTACTTTATTTTCAGTACTCTCTTTTTCTTTCTCCCACTCCTGAATATTAGATTTTAACAATGCAAGTTTTCTTTGTTCTTCATCAAGTTTTTTTAATAATTGACTAGATGGAATCCCCCCTAGTTTTCCTTTTACATCTTCAAGTTCTTTAGTCTTCATTTTTTCTATAGATAAATACCCACTTACTTTAGCATTTAATTCCTCTATATTGTTTCTTATACTTATTTTTTCTTTTTCTAATTTCTCCAGTTTTTCTTTGACAAAAGATATATTTTCATCATACTTAGTTATATCATGATTTTCATGATGTTTTGACCCACAAACTGGACAAGGCATATTTTCTTTTAATTCACGTCTAAGTTCAGAGGCTAAATTTAAATACTTTAGTTCTTCTAATTCTTTTTCTAAGTCATCTCTGTTCTTTCTATTATTTTCAAGTTTTTCATTTAGTAAATTTACTTCCCTTTCAGTATTAAACTTACTTTCAAGTATTATCTTTAATTCATCTTGTATACTGCTTTTCTTAATTTCATTTTCTTTAGTATTATTTGCTTTATTTCTTAATTCAGTAACATATTCAGATTTTAAAAGTAAATCAGCACTCTTACCAGGACATTTTTTAAGAAGAACATCCAAGTGAAGTGATAAATTTTCTAAATTACGATTTACATCATTCTTATCTTTATCAATATATCTAACTTTTAAATTTATATTTTCTGTCTCTTTGAGTATTTCTTCTAGTTTATTTAGCTTTTGATTTTTTTCTTCCAATACGTTGTTGTAATCTTTCTCGTATTCATATGCTAGAAATATTTTTTGTTTTAATTCTGCACTTATATTTACTTTATCAATCTTTCCTTCAACTTCTTTTATAGATTTAGTAACTGCATCTTTTCTGGACTCTGACACCTGCTTTACTTTTTCTAATTCAACTTTAGTCTTATTTAAATTAATTCCACTTTCTTTTAGCTCTTTTAACTCTCTATCTAATAAAACTAACTCTTCTTCTAATTTTATTGCTTGTTGCAATCTTATTTTTTCTTCACTCAATTTAGGGATTTCTTCATTCTTAATTTTGTTTATTTTTTCATATCTATTTTTTGTAACTTCAAGCTCCTGATTTAATATTGCTAATTTCTTTTCTAAATTACTTACTGCGAAGCTATCTTCATCTATCTTTTTTTCTAGATTTTGAACTGAACTTATGTATGGGTCTACCTTTTTAGCGTTACTATCATTTTCTACAAGAGCAATCTTTTCTTTTATCTCACTATTTTTTAAATCAAGCTCATTTTTTCTAAGTTCATTTTTTTCTAACTTTAATTGTTCTTCATATACTGTTTTACTTTCTTCATAAGATTTTTGAGCTAGGTCTAAAGCATTATTCTTATCTTTTTCCAAATTTTTTAACTCTATTAATTCTTGGTTTATATTGTTATATACTTCCTCTGTAATTCCATCATATTGACTTAATTTTGATTTCAAATCTTTTAAATTTTGTAACTGTATATTTTTTCTCTTTTTCACTTTTTCGCCAAGACTTCTTCCATATTTCTCAAGATTAAAAATTCTCTCTAACATGTCTCTTCTATCTGCACGTGATAATCTTAGAAACTCATTAAATTTGTCTTGTGGTAAAACTACTGACCTAGTAAAATCATTTGCCGTTAATCCTACGACCTGCGCTACTTTTTCATTTACTTCCACAACTTTATCAGCTAAAACATTTTGGGTATTGTCATTCAATACTTCTATTAATCTAGCATTAGAGGTCTTTGTTCCTGTTTTGCTTCTAGCAATGGTTCTATCTACAATGTATCTTCTTCTAGTGTTTTTGCTTCCTATCTCAAACTCGTATGATATAATTGCCTTATCGCACACACTGTTTATATATTCTTTTGTATTTCTGGATATATTTCCATACATAGCAATAGTTATTGCATCTAAGATTGTAGATTTTCCACTTCCAGTAGTTCCAAATATCCCAAACAAACCTCTTTCAATTAATTTTTCAAAGTCTATAACTTGTTTATCAATATAGCTATTAAGCCCTGTAAGTTCTAATCTAATTGGTCTCATCTGCTGATTCACCTTCTTCACTTATTATATCTAGAAATAAATCCATAAGTTCTCCTTTTGGCTCTACACCTTTACTAAAAGAATAGAACTCTCTAAACAACTCTGCCATAGACTTTTCTTTTATATCTACACTTTCTTGTTCATAACAAGATGTTATTATTGGTTTTATTTCTATTATGTCTTTTAATAGTTCCTTCATTTTTTTAATTTCATTCTGTGATATTATCTCATCAGTATTTATTTCAAAATATGACCAAATCTCTCTATCTTGATTTTGCTCACATATATCTAGTGCTTCTTCTATTCCATTACATTTAAATACTTCTATAGGTTTGTAATTATTAAAATATACATCTTCAATTATTGGTTTTTCACCAGCTTTTATATCCACTATGTATGCCCCTTTGGTATACGCTCTTTCATCCTTGCTATATTGAAGTGGAGAACCAGAATAGTATGCATTTAAACGTTCGGAAGCTTTTTGTTGTTTATGTAAATGACCTAGTGCAGTATATTGAGCCTTTTCTGGCAAATCTTTTCTTTCAACTAAAAAACTTCCACCTAATTGTATAGGTCTTTCTGATTCAGTACTCTCTCCACCTATTACAAATATATGTGATACGGCTATATTTATAGTATCACTTCTAAAATTTTCTTCTAAACTTCTAAATATATCTCCTACCTTTTCAGAATAATTTTTTTGTTTCTCAAACTCATCTTCACTTGAAAAAACTTCATTTAATCTTTTTTCACTTGGATAAGGTAATGTAGCAACCACAATATTTTCTCCATTTATATTCAGTTTTGTACATCCCTGAGTTGCATATGTTATTTCAAACCCTTTATACTTAGCTTCTATCGTAGCACTTAATGGATAACCATATATAAGTATTCCCTGTTCATGTGCTAGAGGTGTTATTGCAGAGAGTCTCTCTGGATTATCATGATTTCCTGAAATTATTAATACACACCTCTGACCATTATTGGCAAGTCTTGATACAGTCTGATAAAATAGTTTTTCTGCTTGTGCTGGTGGATTAGAAGTATCATATACATCTCCAGCAATTATAACCATATCTATTTCATTTGATTCTACTATTTTTATAAATTCCTCACAAAACTTTGCTTGTTCCTCAATTCTAGAATGGCCTTCTAGGGACTTCCCTAGATGCCAATCTGATGTATGAATAAATCTCATTTTTTCCCCTTCCTCTATCTTTTAGGTTTAATTTATATATAAAAACTAATAACAAACAGCTTCATCAACTCCAAATAAATATATACATTTCTCTTTTACTGACTTACCAGTTAAAGTTTCAATAATATCTGCATATAAATCCAACTGTTTTTTATATTTCTCTATTATTTGATTTATATTTTCCTCATTTACAAAATCTGTTTTATAATCCACCAAAACTATTTGATTGTCTTCTTCAAAATAAGCATCAACTATACCTCTTAACATGACACTTTCATTATCATAAAGTTTTTTATCGTCATTGTTTATAAGCTTTTCATAAATATATATGTCTTTCATATTTACTTGTGCATAAATTGATTTTTCTCTATTTATAATTTCAGCATTCAACATTCTTTTTCCTATGTTAGAGGCAAAAAATTTATATATTTTATATGGATTTACTATACTAGCTTGTTTTTCTGTTATTATACCTTTTGAAACAAAACCTCTTATTTGTGATTTTATATCATTTACACTACTTACATTTTTTAAGTCTAAAACCTCCATAACTAAATGGACTATTGTACCTCTTTCTGTTCCACTTATTTTTTCTCTTTCTTCTTCATTTTGAATAAATAGAGGCTTTTTTAATATTACTTTTTGTTCAAATATAGTATTTATTAACTCTTCTTCATAATTATTTTGTATCTTTTTTATTTCTGTAACAGATATAGTAGCAGGTTTTCTTGTACTAAATTCATATGGATATATATAGTTTAATTTTTCTTCTATTTCACTGTAATAATCACTGTCAGGATTATCTACATCTATTTTTTCAAGAATTTCTTCAATACTTTCTTTTTCTTCATCACTCTTCTTTTCCACTAAAATATCACTCTTATTCCACAACTTTCCATACCATTTTGAATTATGTTCAACATTAAAAACTGCGTCTAATCCTACTTCTTCTAGTAGATTAGATAAATCCCTATGTCTTAATACACAAGGCATTATCCAATCTAAAAAATTTTTACCTTTTAATATCTCGTATTGTGATATTGTATCTAAACTTTCAATTCCATTTGACCATCTCTTTATACTATCTTGTATATTTCTAGTAGAACCAGTTATAATCAATTTTTCTTTAGCTCTTGTAAATGCAACATATAAAACTCTCATCTCTTCTGATAAATTTTCTATATTTATTTTGCTTTTTAATGCTTCTTTGGCTATACTTGGAAAAGAAATCCTTCTCTCATAGTCTACAAATTGAGGTCCATACCCTAAATTATGATGATATAAAATACTCTTTTTAAAATCTTGAGTATTGAAATTTTTACCCATTGCAGAGCATATGACTACTGGAAATTCTAGACCTTTACTTTTATGAATACTCATTATTCTAACAACATTTGCATTCTCACCAAGTGTTTTTGCACTTCCCATATCAGAACTAGATTTTTTTAATTTCTCTATAAAATTTACAAAGTTGAATATTCCTTTAAGACTGGTTTCTTCAAATTGTTTTGCTCTCTCAAACAATACTTTTAAATTAGCTTGTCTTTGACTTCCACCTGGCAATGCTCCAACATAGGCATAGTATCCAGTCCTTGTGTACAAGTACCATATAAATTCATCTGTACTCATGTACATTGACTTTTCTTTAAATTCCTTTAGCTTAATTAAAAAATCTTTACTTTTGTTTATGCATTCTTCACTTGGTATAAACTCAGACTCATTTTCATTTTGAGAATCTGTAAATCCATCATACTCTGCTGTACTTTTTAAAACCTCATAAAAAATTTTATCTTTACTCTGAACTCTAATATCAATCAAATCCTCTGGTGTAAATCCAAATATAGGTGATTTTAATACAGATATAAGAGGTATATCTTGCATTGGATTATCTATTATTTGAAGTAATGACAATATTGTTTTTATTTCAATCGTATCAAAATACCCCACTCCAACATCAGCATATGTTGGTATATCCATATTCATCAATTCATCTGCAAACACTGGAGCCCATGCAGATGTAGCTCTTAAAAGAATAACTATATCTCTAAATTCCACAGGTCTATATCCATCTATTCCCTTATCATAGACCTTTTGAATTTTTCCATCTTCATTGACTTTCATTAAATCTTTGATAATGTTTCCAACCATTCTAGCCTCAAGTTGTATATTATCTAATTTTTCTTCTTCCTCTATTTCATTTTCTTTGTTATTAATTCTATCGTCTTTATCATTTATAATATCATCATCAAGTTTATTATCTTTTTGTATTAGGTGTATCTCCGTTGCTCCACCAATAATAGATTTCTCGTCTGTATCCACATTAAAATTTGCACCTAAATTTAGTCTTTCTTTTTCTGTATATTCAATTTCTCCTATATTCTCATTCATTATATTTTCAAATATATAATTTACAGCATCTACAACTTCTTCTCTACTTCTAAAATTTTTGTAAAGCATTATTTTTCTATGGGAACTTCCCTTTTTATCATTATAGTTATTATATTTTTGCAAAAATAATTCTGGCTTTGCTTGTCTAAATCTATATATACTCTGTTTTACATCACCAACCATAAATCTATTTGGAGTTTCTGTATTTGCAACAGCTTTAAGCAGTACTTCCTGCACTAGATTACTATCCTGATATTCATCTATAAATATTTCATAAAACTTGTTTCTATATCCAACTGCTATATCAGAAGGTACAATATTACCTTTTTCATCTACATCTGTAAGTATATTTAATGCAAAATGCTCTATATCGTTAAAATCTATTATTCCTTTTTCTCTTTTCTTATTGCTATATTCCTCTTCAAATCTCAGTACAACACTAGATATTGGTTTAACTATGTTATAAAGATATTTTATTTCTTCTCTAATAGAATCATTATCTTTATTGAATGTAGCACTTACTATACTTTCTAAAGACTTCTTAGTCTTATCTCTTATAGTTTTTGCCTTTTCTTTTGATTCTTTTATATACGAAGGAGCATCTTTTGAAATTCTTTTTACTCCTTTTACATAATTTTCAAAGGACATACTTGCCATCTTTTTATATGCCTCATCCCAAGATTTATTACATGCTTGTGAAATGTCAGCAATTTTTTTATATTCAACGGATAACTTTTCTGCAAAAGTTTCTAATTCTTCTATTGATTCCACTTCTTTTAATGCCCTTTCCATATTTAGACAAAGACCATTAATCTCTATTTTTACAGTATCTAATATAGCTCTAGCCCAAATAGACTGTGAAAAATCAAAATTTTCATCAATATTAAATCGTTCTGCTGAGTCAATCAACCATTTTTTAGGTTCAGGAGAAGCCATTGCAAATGAATATATTCCCAAGATAATATCTTGTACTTCTTTATCTCCTCCTCTTTCTGCATAACTTTCAACTAAATTTAAAAACCCCTCATCTCTTTCTTCATATAAATCTTCAAATACTTCCTCTATTGCTTCTTGTTTCAAAATAGCACATTCAGTTTGGTCTCCTATTCTGAAATTAGGGTCTAAGTTTATTCTATGAAAGTTTGATTTTATAACATCCAAACAGAATGAGTGTATTGTTGTAATACTAGATTTATTTAATAAAACAAGTTGGTTTTGTAAATGTTTATTTTCTGGGTTTTCATCTAAGGCTTTTCCTATAGCATCCCCTATCCTCTCTCTCATTTCTGACGCAGCAGCATTAGTAAATGTAACAACTAATAACTTATCTATATCAATTGGATTTTCTCTACTTGTTATCATTTGAATTATACGCTCAACTAGAACGGCTGTTTTTCCTGAACCAGCAGCAGCAGCAACCAATAAATTGCATTCTCTACTTTCTATAACTTCTAATTGCTCTTTTGTCCATTTAGGAGAACTCACTAATTAACATCTCCTTTCATCATTTTTATTATCTCTTCATTACTCTTATTATTTAAATTTTTATACTTGTTATCTTTTATAGTTGAATCAAACTGACATATAGCAGAGTAATCACAAAAGTCACATGATGTTCCATCTTTATGTTTATATGGAGCTATACGTATTTCTCCACTTAACATTTCTTCACATAAATCCTTTATAGCATGCCTTACATATTTTCTAAGCAGTTTGAAATCCTCATAGCTTATTGCTGAAGTACTTTTACCTACATTTCCATCCTTAGTAAGACCTACTGGTATTACTAAAGAGTTTTTCCTTTCTCCATCTATTAATGATTTATCCATCTCTTTAACTATGTGAGAGTCTTTTACTACAAGCCCCTTCATTCTAAGTTCTTTTAATATTGCTTCTTGTATTTCTTCATCATCTTTATCTTCATTAAATTTTGCTATTGGATTATTTATTCTACAATATAGTATTGCAGCTGGATTTATATTTATATCTTCATCCTTTGCACTTTCAAGGATTGCATCTAAATACACAAGTAATTGTAATTGTAGACCATAATATATTTCTGTTAGACTTATGGACTTATTGCCTGACTTATAATCTATTATTCTTATATATTTATTTTCTCCTTCTTCAAATTCATCAACTCTATCTATTTGTCCAATTAAACTTACTTCTTGTCCATTTTCTAACACCATTTTTATAGGTGGATATTTTCCATTGTTGCCAAATTTAACTTCATAATCTATTGGTTCAAATGAACCTTGTTTTATTTGCTGACTAATTATAGTTATAGCAGTTGTCAACATATTCTTTAATCTATATGCAAGGTATTTATACCTCTCAGAACTATTTAATATATATCCTGGTATCTTTAAAATTATTTCATCAACTATTATACCTATCTTTAATTCTATATATTTTTCATCAATATCTCTCCAAGTTAAATTATCTTGTAAAAGTTCTTTTGAAAACCTATCTAAAATATTATGAATAAAAGTTCCTAAATCTGGTGGTGTAAATGAATACTCTTTACGCTTTTTTGCTTTTAGACCATATTGTATAAAATAAGCAAATGGACATTCAGCATATTTTTCAAGCCTAGATATGCTAAGAGAATTACTTTTATACAATGACCTTATTTTTTTCTCTTCAATCTTATGAACTTGATTAGTATAACTAAGACCTTTTATAACTTTTTTTGTTATAGAACTGTAGATTTCATCTTTTAAATAGTACCTATATATATCTAACCAAATACTATTAATCTCTTCTGTATTGTAACCATCACTGTCATAATTTTTTATTACGTTTATAAGTTCATTAAATGTAGGGGATTTAACCGTTATTTTTTTAAGTATATCTTTATCAGTGCTTTTATTTTCTTCCACTAAATAACTTTTATTTTCTATATTTGGAAATATCTTCTTAAGTCTTGATATAATTATTGATGGTCTAAGCGTTTTACCTTCATGGTCTGATATTGGATATGTTATGGTTAAATTCTTAGATGTCGAAGTAAGAGCTTTATATACAAGAAACTGTTCTTCAAAACTCCTAGTCTTACTATCAATATCAACTTCGATTCCTTTGTTTCCAAGACTTTCCCTATCATTATCACTCAATATTCCACTATCCTTTGTAATCAGCGGAAACACACCATCAGTAGTTCCAACTAGGTATAAATATTTCGTGTCTGGATTTTTCATTCTATCCACACTACTTACAAGTACCTGGTCTATACTAGGAGGAACCAGTCCTAATTCATATTCATCAAAACCTAAGGTTATTAATTTTATAAATTTTTCTAAAGAAATTATTTCATCACCCATAAGTTCCACCATTTGGTCTAATATGTCCACTACTATGTCCCAAACTTGTGAGTATTGATTTGCAACATCAAGTTTGGGACATAGTAGTGGACA
>OBXC01001222.1_pt1 | contig 13121 bp, 14 predicted proteins | sample 1538111 | NCBI WGS metagenome assembly OBXC01 (sample SAMEA2580137, study PRJEB22360) | human gut metagenome | biome: human gut; feature: human-associated habitat; material: faeces | place: Denmark | collected 2008/2010 | reverse complement strand
GGTTTATGGTCCCTCCCACGATATTGTTACCTTTGCTTGTTACATCTGTTTGATTTCTGCGAAACTAATTTCTACCGGCGTTTCGCGGCCGAAAAGTTCAACATTGATCGTTGCTGTCTGTTTCTGCACATTAAGGGCAGTGATAACACCAACGGTATCTTTCCATGCACCGCCTGTGACAACAACTGTATCACCCTCTGCGAAATCGACCTGAATTTCCTCTTTCTTGATACCAAGAGGAAGCATCTCTTCATCGGTCAACGGTACCGGCTTGGACCCTGGCCCAACGAAGCCTGTCACACCTCTGGTATTACGGACAACATACCATGTATCGTCATTCATAACCATGTTGAGAAGTACATAGCCAGGAAACATTTTCTTCTGAACCTGTTTCAGAGCCCCGTTTTTCAGCTCAGCCACTTCCTGCAGCGGAACACGAACTTCAAGGATCTGGTCTTCCAGGTGTCTGTTTTCGATGGTCTTTTCAATGTCGACTTTTACTTTGTTCTCATACCCGGAATAAGTATGGACAACATACCATTTCGCTTCTGACATACAATCACCTTATCCTTATTTCATTAAAAGATTAATGCCTTCGAGAATAAATGAATCCATGACGCTGATCAGTACGCAAAGCACGATTGACACACAAACTACCACGATAGTCTGTTTAATCAGTTCATTGCGGTCTGTCCAGACAATCTTCCTGAATTCTGACTGAAGTCCCTGAAACCAACTCTTCTTCTGGCTCTTGCCAGCAGATTTTTCATTTCCTTGCATAGCCTGACCTCACAATTCTCTGTGAGTAACTGTTTCGTCCAGTTACCTTGGATTACTTTGTTTCCTTATGCAGAGTGTGTTTGCGGCAGAACTTACAATATTTCTGAGTTTCCATTCTCTCAGGATGGTTCTTTTTCTCCTTAGTCATATTGTAGTTACGCTGCTTGCACTCGGTGCATGCTAATGTAATCTTAACGCGCACAACTTCCACCTCCAGTGTTTTCATTTGCATGGTCATTTTCCTCATGCCGGACGATGTATCCGTCATCTTTTCGGGCATAAAAAAAAGACCTAACTTCCATGTCGCTTGTCAAGTTTATCACATATGACATGCCTAAGTCAAGTCTTTTCTTATTATTTATGCTTATATTTCATCGCATATTTTTTACAGGAAACGCAGCTATCCGACACCGTATGGTATTTCTTCTGTTGAACTTTATCAGAAATAATCATACCCGCCATGGATGTCCACAATACTTCCATTCATGTAGTTATTGGTAAGTATACTGTACGCCATATCCGCCACGTCTTTGATCTCACCGAATCTGTGCAGTGCGATCTTTCGGTTGATGCGTTCGTAGCTTTCCGGTGTGCGGTTCTCATGCCAGGGCGTCTGGATGAAACCGGGGGCAATGGCATTGACTGTGATGCCTTTTGGCTCAAATTCCTTTACCAGAGATTTGGTAAGGAAGTGGATGGCAGCCTTGGTCACGCCGTATACCAGAGAGGAGGAGTATGCCTGCTGCCCTGCATAGGAACCCATGAAGAGTACTCTTCCGCCCTCTGTCATAACAGGCATAAATTCTTTGATCATAAATACAGGTACAGACAGGTTGGTATTCACGATATTATTCCATTCCTCGAAAGTGTAATCCTGAAATTTATCGTAAGTGCTGATTCCAGCATTACTGATCAGCCAGTCTACGTGTCCTGCTTTCTCTTTTACTTCTCTGACGAAATTCATCATATCGTCATAGGAAGACATGTCCGCTTTCAGAATAATAAGCTTCTCCTGGTCTTCCGGTTTCAGACTGTCCCAGAATTCATTGGCTTTATATGCATTGTGGGCGTAAGTGGCAAAGATCAGATCATCTTCTGCTGAGTTTGCCAGTATCTTCTCCACAATACCGCGTCCGATTCCGGAGGTGCCGCCTGTGATCACTGTTACCTTGCTCATTTTGTATTCCCTCTTTTTATTCATCTATAATACAGACAAATCTGTTCTCTGTCATACGGGAGTCTCCCCACGTCCATAAAACGGACTGCCTGCAAAAAAATTCCTTCTATATTATATATCCACATTACCGAAATATACTCTTTGCTCCTACAATTCCATCAGTCTGTCATAAACTTCCTTCGGCGCATAGGGCTGCTGGTTGTGGATCGGTTCACCCAGACAGGTCTTGGGATATGCAAAAGTTCCATGCTCCAGCATAACTTCCAGAAGTTTGGGGCCTTCCCCTTCCAGAAATTCCGGTGCTTCTTCTCTGACTGCATCGCAGAGCATTCTCAGTGCAGGAATGCCGTAAGCCTTTGCTACTTCTGCGAAATTACAGGAAGCAAAGCCACAGCCGTCTGTGGTTCCTGCAAACAGACAGTCAAAATAATCTCTCTGCAGGTGACGGATCATGCCAAGTGCTTCGTTATTCATGACCATGATCTTAACAGGAAGATTCTCTCTCTTCACCCACTCCAGTTCCTGGATATTCATCTGAAGTGCACCGTCTCCGCAGATGCAGGCGGTCGGTTTTCCGGTTGCATAATACGCTCCGATGGCTGCCGGAAGCCCGTAGCCCATAGCTCCATGTCCGCCGGAGAAGAGAAGTTTCTGTCCTTCATGATTCTTGAATGACTGGTAACTCCATACCATATGCTGTCCTACATCTACTGCGATCGCGGAGGTATCCTCCAGCATATCACTGAGGTCTGCGATCATACGGTTCGGATATCTTTCCGGCGTGGCATCATCAACTGCCTGAAGATTTTCCTTAATCTCTGTGCAGATATTCAGCCAGTCACTTATCCCCTCTGTATCCGGAGCTGCTGCTTTTGCAAGACAATCGATCACTGCGCCTGTCTCTGCCTGCAGCTTCACTTCATTGATACCATTCTCATGGATATCTCTCTGAAGATTGTATGGATCAATATCTATACGTATGATCTTTGCACCTCTGGCAAATTCATGTACTTTGGTTCCGATCTGCCTGGTACACAGAGAAATGCCAAAGCAGAGAAGCAGGTCGCTTTTTGCATTGGCGATCATATTTGCATAACGGTGTCCATAGGCACCGCCGATGCACCCGAAATTCAGTGGATGGTCGTATCCCAGAACTGATTTCGCCAGAACGCTGGTGATGATCGGAATCTGTCTCTTCTGTGCAAAGCGGATCAGTTTCTGCTGGCTGAAGCTGCTGTCCACGCCATGGCCCAGCATGATCACCGGACGTTTTGCCTGTTCCAGTGCTTCCAGAATCGTATCTGCCGCCTGCTGCGCTGCGTCTGTATCTGTATGTTTGTCCTCAAAAGTCATGTCATAGACCGGATTCTCCACTTCACTTCTCTGGATATTCATGGGAAGGTCAATAAGCACCGGTCCTCTGCGTCCTGTAGTTGCAATATGGTATGCTTTATTTAATTCCTCCACAATGTCCTCAGGCTTTCGTATCTGAACAGCATATTTCGTGATCGGTTTCGCCATTGCCACCATGTCTGTCTCCTGAAATCCCTGCTGACGCAGTCCTTTAATCCCGGAGTACTCATACGTGTTCAGCTGCCCTGTCAGAAAGATCACCGGCAGAGAGTCGTAATAGGCATCTGCCACACCACTCAGAAGGTTGATGGCTCCAGGTCCGCTGGTAGCATAGGCGCAGGCACATTCTTCCTTCGCCTGTGCGTATCCGCAGGCTGCGAAAGCTGCCCCCTGTTCATTGTAACCGGAATGATTCTCTGTCTCCGGATTTCTCTCAATGGAGTCTACCAGATGTGCGATCATGGTTCCCTGATAGCCGAAGAAATGGCGGATTCCTTTTTTCTGCAAAAACGTAACAATATAATCTGAAAGTTTCATGTTCCCTCCCGTCAGATCAGCGTGCCGATCTTACTTCTCTGTACTGTCTTTCCTGTTTTCTCCAGTACGTCTACATAAATGTCAAAAATCTCTTCGTCCTCTGCAAAGAGTTCGTTCTTCTGCAGACTCTTCTGCATCATCTTGAAATAGGGACGAAATACCCTCTCAAGTGTCATATAATCTTCATTCTTATACAGGTTCTTAATATAGTCTTTCTGCTTCTCATAGGAAACACCCAGATTCATACGCTCCCCACAGAACTCTACATAATCCCAGCATTCATTGAAGTAGTCTTTGTGCCGCCTGCTTCTGGCAAGTTTGCGGGCATTTTTCATTCGCTCTTTACAGTATTTCTCAAAGTTTCCGGATTCTTTCCAGAACTGTGTGTAGCTTACCCTCGCACTGACTGCCAGCGCAATGGGTGTCACATAGCGGGGTTCCTTTGCATCTTTATAATTCTTTCCATAACTTATGGTGAGATACTCTGCGGTTTTTGCCGGAACCTGGAGTTCTGCACCTTCCAGGGTGACACGTTTACTCTCTGCAAAAATTTCTGCTGGGAAAACTGTGGTCTGTTTTCTTCTTTTGAGGATATATTTATTTGCTCCGGGCTGCTGGCAGGATCTGACAAGCCTGTCATACAAATGTGCCGCCTGTCCCTGGCGCCCGGTTATCATGCACTGCAGCCGCATGATCGTACGGTTCACCCTGCTCCTGAAATTTCTATCTGCATAGTTGATATGACAGAGCTCTGTCCATGCAATCTCATCTCTGGATAATCTGCGTTCTGCTTTTACAGAAGCTGCCGGCGTTCTGAGCGGAAAAATACTGACTCCTATTCCCGGGAATGCGTAGTCTCTGGTGTTGTCCAGATTCAGGCACAGAGTATCTGTATTGGTGTATCTCAGATAAAATCCTGAGAACCATTTGTGGCTCTTCATGGATTCCAGTGCTCTCTTTTCCCTTGGATCTTCATCCACAGCCAGACGGAACCGTTCCATATCCGCTGTTTTCATCAGCACAACTCCAAACATGGGATTCTGTGGGAAAGGATGCCCTTCCACTGCGCAGAGTGTCAGTCGTGGAGAGAGGTAATATTCTATTTTATTCCGGCGGCATATTTCATCGATTTCCTGTAATAATGATAAAATCACCTTTTGTTTTTTGTTCAACTCTTTACTCCATTTCTATTGATGTCACTTAACAGTTACAGTCTGCACGATCTTCTTAATATCTTCAATACTTTCATATTTATCAAGCCATTTATCAAGCACAACTGTAATATCCGTCTTCTTTCCAAAGCTTTTCGCCTGTCTGCTGCCATCGTTCAGATCATTGATAAAAATACGGTACAGCTCTGTTCTTACATAAGAAGGCATCTCATATTCCAGTGCTTTCTTATAATTTGCAAAAGCCTCCCTGGTCTGTCCCTGTTTCATCCTGACATCACCCACCAGCTTATAAGCGCAGGCTTTCTCTTCTCTGCGAAACTGACGGTTTCGTACCTGTTCTGCAAGCCACTCCAGTTCGCTCTCCTCACCTGTACAGATGATCTGGGTGCGCAGTTCTGCAAGCTCATCGGAATACCCCAGCCGCTTCCATGCTCTTGTAAGAGCTTTCCTGTACATCTTATGTTCTTCTGAAACTTTAACCTGTATATCCGCCGGCGCTTTAACTTCTTCAGTTTCTGCTGACGGATCTGATACTTTTTTATTCACATCATCAGCCGATGTTTCATCTGATGTTCTATCTGATTTTATCTGTTTTCTGCTTTTTCCCGGATTTTTCTCCACACTGACTGGCGTGATCATCTGTGTGCCGATCACAGCCCGGATTTCACCGATTTCTTTCTCTATCTCGCTCTGCGTACGTGCACACACTGTTTTTGCCAGATATAATGCTCCCTGGATATCATCATCCTCAGGTATCAGACGACTCCACAACTCCATCAATGCGAGAGCCTCCTTCTTGTTGTGGTTTGCAATAAGCTCTTCACAGCTTTTCAGGATTTCAGATTTGTATCCTCTGAAGAATCTGTCCATCTCCATCCATACAATTCCGTTAGTTGTCTTATTCTTTACCTGAAGATAAAGCTCTGCCGCTTTCTGCATCTCGCCATCCATCCAGAGGATATCTGCCTTATATTTCAGGAAATAACCATCCTCAGGAAACATCTTAAGAGCCTTATCAAGAAAACGTTCTGCTTCGATCCGGTTCTCTCCCGCATCCTCCATCAGGAACCTGCACTTAAATTTCATAAATCCCGGATGTCCCGGATATTTCTTCAGAAGCTCATTGACGATCTGTTCTGCCTCCTTTATCCGATGGAATTCATAATGATCCGCAGCTTTCCTGAAAAACTCAATATCTTCTTTCAGACTCTCCATCTCAGGACTCAAATGGTCAAGCTGCTGACGGACCTGCATCATCCGATATGCCTTTGACACACGTTCTGTATAAAACAGAGTAAGCATTGCCGCATAGAATACATCGTCAGGTATTTCCACAAGTATCGGATGATAAAAGGCATAAATATTGGTATAGTCTTCCCTTCCGATAAAGTCAGCACTGAGCTGATTCTTATAATAAGAGCCAAAAAGTGCACTCAGCTTACGGAAAGATCTGCTTTCCACCAGCTCACTGATCTTAAGTCCTGATTCATCGATCGCTCTCTGCAGGTCCAGTGCAACAGCGCGGGCTTTCATTGCAAGCCCATCCTGGCGGACCTTATGGCTTTTTTTCGCAATGCGCATATTGTAGAACTTTCGGAACACACTGTCCCAGCGCAATCTTTCCTTATTGATCTTCGGCATGTATTCTTCACGTAGCTCCTGATAAGGAAGATCATCTACACACACTGCTACATGACCCTCCCTCTTATCATGAGGAGGCATATATGACCACTCGTCTCCATAATGCCAGATCAGATAGTCACTGCACTTATTTGGGATCATTGCCTTTTTTCCCTCAAAGATGCCATCCTTTACAGGGAACATCATATCCTTATCAAAAAGAAATGGGCAGCCGCCCCAACGCATGGCATAACGGTCACATTCCTCTTCTTTATAGGAGAACATGATCTTCTCAAGCTTTGCCAGTGTTCTTTTTTTGCCAAGAAAAATATAAGAAAGAAGATACTTCAGATACATGGATGCAGGTATCTCCCAGCGGTCGCTGTAGCCTACAGAAATATTGATAAGATCTGAGTAGATCATCATGTGTGTTCTATATTTCTCGTATTCTTTGTCGTCAGCCGGAACAGGATCCAGTGTAAGAATGTCTATGATTTCTCCGCCGCAGTCCTTCCCGATAATCTGGCTCTTATGGATGGCACAGGTATTGGTGGATGCGTAGCGCGGAAATGAATTTGTATAGTTTCTGTCCACCTCCGAACACTGTATCTCTCTGTCAGGCGGGAGTTCTGTTTTGCATATCTCTATGAATTTCTCCCAGTCCGGACGTGGCATATAAAGGTCTACATCATCATCCCAGGGAACAAATCCCTCATGTCTGAGAGCTCCGATCAGGGAGCCTCCTGCCAGCACGTATCTGAGGTTATGTTCTCTGCAGATTTCATCAACCTCCCTGAAAAGCTTCAGGAGGTATTTCTGTTTCTCCGTCATGAATTGTCCTTTCTGTTGATTGTTTCCAAAATTTCTATTATTCTTACCGACTCATCATAGAAAAGCCGGGTACATTCTGTCCGTTTGTCTCTGATCATGATCATCAGCTCCTGCAGCAGATAGCGGAAACCATTTCCCTCGAAGTTAAAGCTGTACCTTTTCAGAAATTCTTTTCCTGAAATATTGGCTTCAAAGTATCCGGTGTTCCACCAGTCATTAGGGATAGTTACCCTGCCGTTGCTTCCGATGATCACAAGTTCATTCTCAATGTCAACCGTTGTTCCGATCTCAATAGTCGCCAGTGCACCGGCGTATTTCATGGAAATCATATCATATACAAAACGGCCTTCCTGATTGCGGACCGCATTGGTGTTGATATCCTGGCATTTTTTTCCCAGCAGTTTCAGTACTGCGCAGATGGCTGTGCAGACCGTCTCATTAAAAGTCCTGCCGCCCTCGAAATCATCCTGGGAGATTGCACATTTGACACTTACCAGGTCTCCCACCAGGTTACTGTGTACTAGCCATACCAGCTGATTAAACGCCCGCAGGTAGACCAGTGTGGTCCGTTCAATGAGAACCACATTGTTCTCCCTTGCCACCTGAAACAGGTAGCGCAGTTTCTCTGAGGAAAGTGTCATGGGCGAATCACTGATCACATATTTTCCTTTTTTCAGCGCTCGCTCGATATATTCTGCTCTCCGGTTCAGCGATGTCTTGATATAAACAATATCTACATCTGCCAGAAATTCATCATAGCTGTTCCAGCAGGAACCTAACTCATATTTATCACAGAATCTCTGTGCAGTCTCGTGATCCTCGCTGAATACACGTTCCACATGAACTCCGCTGACATATTTGGATTCCTCCACAAAATCATTATCCCGGATGTCATCCGTCACGATTCCCATATTAAAGATAACACCTTCACTGCGAAGCTTTGTACTGGAAATATTCTTGGTCCTTTCCAGATAAACTACATCACAGTAGTTCTTAAGGTAATCGAATTTCCCTCTCCAGTCAGATCCTACCACCAGAACATCAATATCATACTTAATAATGTCATTGACCTTCTGTCCCTGATATTCCTCAATGATGATCTCATCTGCCAGCCCGGTCCTCCGCACATTCTCGATTCTCTTAATGAGGCTGTCCCGCACATTGAGTTTGCCCCGCTCAATGTCAAAGCTCTCACTTGTGACACCTACGATCAGATAATCACCAAGTGCTTTTGCTCTTTTGATAATATTGTAGTGGCCTTTATGAAAAAGATCAAAAGTGCCATATGTGATTACTCTCTTCATTCTTTCGTCATAACTCCCCTGAAAAAAATATTCTTATTTTGCCGAACAGTTTTCCTGCTCCATACGTTACTGTTCACTCCGTTCACAGTAACCTCCATACGATAGATACTTTGATTATATCATACTTCCCAACTTCCGTCACCTGTCCGTTACAAAAATGTTAAATTCGCATTAACTTTACAAAAAGAAGAGTTTTGAAATACTGTTTTTGTATCTCAAAACTCTTCCTTTGTGTTTATGGTTCTTTATTGTTGTCCATCGTTCTGGTAGTAGCTTCCAGTTCCTGGATCAGGTCTTCCAGCGAAAGCTCCTCTTCCCCTTTGATCAGTTCATCAGGGATATCATCCAGATTATCTTCTTCAATCTCCAGCTCCATGCCGGCCACATTGCTGAAGCCTTCATGACTGTCGGAAGAAGTATGATCCGGTGTATCCTCGTCCAGATTTACTTTCTCCACATGTCCGTCCTGCTCACTCTCTGAATCAAGCGTTGCCGCAAGCTCTGCGATGGCTTTCTTTCTTCTGAGAAGTTCATATTCATCATATTCGCTGTCATACTCTTCTTCCAGACCTTCATCTCTGACTGTCTTATCCTTCTTGATCAGAATAAATGCGATCAGATTCAGAACACCCGTATAAAGCAGATCCACAGGCAGACTTCCCAGTACAAGTACAAATACCAGTGATACTCCCAGAAGCACCCATACATTGTTCATTGCAGGAAGCATCAGGATGTATAAACCATTCATAATGATCATGATCGGATAATGGAAGAAATAAATTCCCATTGTATGTCGTCCCACATAGGTGAGCGGCAGTTTGATGTCCGGCACTAACGCAAGCATCGTATAGACAACTACGAAAGATACCAGATACATCAGCAGTCTGAGGATCACTCCCTGAGGATCCGTCAGGCCACAGAGCTGATATCCATGATTACCTCGGAAAATAGCGATTCCCATTTCATTTGGGATCATATAATTCGGTATCGCCCACAAAAGGACTCCGGAGATTGCCACCAGGATCCATTTTCCCTTAAATTTACGGATCGCTGTGATATATTCACTCTTCCAGAGATACCCCGCAACAAAGAACGGGAAAAATACCACGATTCTTGATGATGACAGGAATGTGGTAAATTCCGGTCTGGTTCCTGCCCATAATGCGAACAGGATACTGAGCAGAACAATAAATCTGATCTTACCCAGGGCCTCAATGGTAAGGCGGTAAATAAACAGTGCCAGTATATACCACATGACACTTCCGGTAGGACGCAGTATCTCATAATCTACAGATCTGCCCAGCCATATCTGTGAATACCAGGTTAAGGTATATCCCAGAACATAAGGGATCAGCAGGTTCTTAAAATTCTTCAGCACATTCTGAGGTTTCTTTGACAGATATCCTGAAATAAAAACAAATGCAGGCATGTGAAAAATCGTGATCGCATACCACACATATCTCACTACAGTGTCTACCTTTACAAGGTTAAATGCAATAATATGGTTAAATACTACCAGAAAGATAAGCAAAACTTTAATGTTATCGATCAGGCAGGAGTACGGCACCGCCGCTCTCTCTTTTTTTATTTTCATGTTTAAGTACTATCCTCTAATCATATTTCTGACTTCTGCTGTGTGAACATACAACCCCATTCTGCCAGATTCTTCAGATGACCGGCAGACAAAAAAACGCACAGCAATGTAACGGGCAATTAACCGCAAAGTCATATTTACTGCAACAAGCATAACATATTTTTACGATTTATGGAATAGAAACTTAACATTTCGGTCAATGGAAATATTTTGTTACTGTTCACACACCACTATCCCGCGAGGTGTTTTGGCATGAATATGCCAAAATCCCGAGACATACAAGCCAAAATTCCATTGCCGCAGGCAATCTGGAATGAATTTTGGCTACGTTACTGTGAACGAAGTGAACAGTAGCAATATTTCCATATTCCATGTACAGCATAAGAACAGAAAAAAATACAGCTTCTGATCCTGCCGTAACCGGCGTATCTGTAGACATTGTAAGTCATGGCTGCTGATTTCAGTTTGTTTCTGGATTTGCCGCCTTCGCTGAGACGATATTTCAGATAGGGTTTGTTGATTCCGGCAGCACAGCCATATTTTCTCAGGATTTTCAGCCAGGTGATATAATCCTCATGGCTGTCGTCATGCTCCATGGGAAATTCACGCGCCACATCCCTTCTGAGTATTACCGAAGAACAGTTGATGCTGTTATGTTTCAGAAGTTCTCTGTAGGTGATCTTCTCTTTTACAGGGATTGTCCGTCCTGTACTGCTTCCGTCCGCTTTCATCAGTTCCCGCCCTGTAGAACACAGCACGTATCCTGTCTCTTCCAGACGTTTCAGCTGTTCTTTCAGCTTGCCTGACTCCCACCAGTCATCTGCATCCAGAAAAGCAATGTAGGTTCCCTGTGCCAGCCCGACTCCTCTGTTTCTGGAGCCTGCAGCTCCCATATTCTGTTCATTCTTAATATACCGAAAGTCCTCTCTGCCCTCATAGGCAGACAGGACTTCCTCTGTATGGTCTGTAGAACCGTCATCGATCACCAGAAGTTCCAGCGAAACTCCCTGTTCATAGACGGATTCCACAGCCTTTCTAATATATTTTTCTCCGTTGTAAACCGGCATGATCACAGATACCAGCGGTTTATTCATTGTCATTCCTCCGTTTTATTCTCTGACACTCCGACGTTTTTCCCGGAATCCTTCAACGCATTTACCTGTCTGTCATCTACTCCCTCAGATACTTCTTTCTGGAAAAAGATTTTAACTGTCATAAAGATCAGCTTGATATCCAGCAGGAAGGAATAATTCTCAATATAAAACAGATCCAGCTTTAATTTGTCATAAGGAGTTGTATTATACTTACCGTAGACCTGCGCATATCCGGTAAGACCTGCTTTAACTTTCAGACGATAATAGAATTCCGGAAGCTCTTTCTCATACTCAAGCATGATACTTTCACGTTCCGGACGCGGACCTACCAGAGACATATCTCCCTTAAATACATTGAAAAGCTGAGGAAGCTCGTCCAGATGAAGATTTCTCAGCACATGACCTACCGGTGTGATACGGGAATCATGCTTGGATGCCAGTCTTGCACCGTTTTTCTCCGAATCTACGCACATACTGCGGAATTTACAGATCTTAAAGGGCTTTCCGCCCAATGTCAGACGGTCCTGAAAATAAAACACCGGACCTCTGTCGTATGCTTTTACCGCAATCGCTATGATCAGCATGATCGGTGAAGTGATTATAATGCCGATCCCTGAGATCAGAATATCCATAACTCTCTTTGCAGCACGCTGGTCTACTGCCAGTCCCATATTTCTGGATACCAGAAGCGGTGTGTCAAAAAGATGGATGCGTTCACTTCCCATAAGAATGATGTCCGAAATCTTCGGACTCACATAGCATCGGACAGAATGTGCAAAACAGTATTTCAGATAACGGTTTCTCTCTGTTGAATGCAGATCCCAGATGATCACGCCGTCATAATCCTGCATCATCTGATGGATTTTTTCTTCTCCCACACTGATGTGTACCTTGCCGCTGATGTCATATTTGTCCTTTCGGGAATTCATCTTATGGATCAGGTCGTCCCCCGGATCCCGGTCACCGTAAATGACCAGAAGCCGGCGTGCGCGGTAAAGTCCGGAATAGATATACCTTGAACCAAATATCCAGATAATGATCAGCACCAGCTGTATTCCTGTCATCTCGATCATAGGCCATACGCTCAGGAACCACCTGTTGATCAGGGTGATCTCCAGATATTCCACCACATTGGTACACAAAAGTGCCAGTGTCAGCGAATAAAATACATCAATCCTCTTAAGATATCCAACCTTAAGTCCTCCGTACAATTTGGCAAACAGGGCAAACATCAGACCGTAGATTGCGATCAGTACCCAGTTACCTTTGCGCCAGAAAGGCTCGTCGATCTGTCCTCTGTAAACGGAATACCACACCCATGCAAAGACCGCCGCCTGTGCCAGAACCACCAGACTCGCCAGACAAAATACGATAAATCGTTTATAATCTTCTCTTTTACTCACGTGATAACCTCTGTTTCTCTGTAACTGTTCAGTATTTTCACAGTTACGCGTTTCTTCTATAAATTCCTACCTATTATAGCGTAAGAACTATTATACGTCCACCCGTTTCACTTAAATTTGTGAACAAATGTTACTGTTCACACAGCATTATTCCGCGAGGTGTTTTGGCATGAATATGCCAAAATCCCGAGACATACAGGCCAAAATTCCATTGTCGCAGGCAATCTGGAATGAATTTTGGTACGTTATAAGCATA
>OBXC01001220.1_pt1 | contig 13132 bp, 5 predicted proteins | sample 1538111 | NCBI WGS metagenome assembly OBXC01 (sample SAMEA2580137, study PRJEB22360) | human gut metagenome | biome: human gut; feature: human-associated habitat; material: faeces | place: Denmark | collected 2008/2010 | reverse complement strand
GGCGGTCATGATGATTGTCGGTGTGCTCCCAACCACGGCGCTGGCGGCAACCTATAATGATGTTAAGGTCAACGGAGTATCCCTTGGTGACGGGAAGTATCTTGCGAGCAACAGCGCAACGGACTCCAACTATTCAAACACGGAGCCATCGAGCTATGTCGCATGGTATAAGGACGGCACTTTGACGCTGAACGGCTATAAAGGAACAGGCATCGTGTTACAAGGTGCCCCCGCAGCTGATCTTATCATCAAGCTGATCGGCGACAATACCATTACGACTACGACCAATGAAGTAGGAATCCAAGGAAATAGCGCAGCCGGCAGTATTACCATCACCGCAGACAGCGGCAGCAACGGTAATCTCACGATCGATATGACCCACTCGACGAGACCTGTGTTCGGCATTAATGGATACGCGAACAGCGTGACGATCACGGGCAGTGCCGATGTGAAGATCACCGCCGTAGCGACAGCTACAGATCAAGAAAGCTTCGGCATTAAATCGAGCAAGGCTGTTTCCATTTTGGACAGCGCAAGTGTGGGCATCACCTGCAAGACGCCGAACAGTACCAGCAGATCAGACACCTGCAACGGCATTTATAGCGATACGGGTGTAACCATCAACACCGATGGCACGATTCAGATCGATGTACACGAGGCAGGCGATGAGGCTTACAGCTATGGCATTAATTCTATGGGCACTTTGACCTTGACGAAGGTCGGCGGGATGACGGTCAAGTGGAAGAAAGCCGGTGTGCAGGGTTCGCCGCTTCTTCCGTCCTCTGCGAGCTTTGATCCCACTGCATACGACACCCACAAGGATACTACGGATACTACCAACTGCGTTGCTACCTATATGCCAAAGGGTACCACGCCCACGACCTACACCGTAAGCTTTGACGCTAACGGCGGTACAGGCACAATGGCAGATGTAACCGATATTTCCGGCGAATACACTCTCCCTGCAAACGGTTTTACTGCTCCTGTCGGTAAGCAGTTCAAGGCTTGGAGCGTTGGCGGTGTTGAAAAGGCTGCTGGCGACAAGATTACCGTTACTGCTAACACTACCGTAACCGCAGTTTGGGAGCCGATCCCGGTTACGACCTATGACCTCACAACAAGCGTAAACGGCGGTCACGGAACGATTTCCGCAAGCAAAACCGGACTGACGGCAGGCTCAACCGAAACGATTACCTTTAACCCTGAAGTTGGCTATGAAATCGACACCGTTACGGTGAACGGTACTGCAACATCTGTATCTGGCAATACTTTGAATGTTACGATGAACGAAAACAAAACCGTTGTTGTAACATACAAAGCAATAGAGTACAACATCACCGTTACAGACGGTAAAGCGACAATTGGCGCTGGAAGCGAAATCAGCAAAGCGGCAGAAGGTACAGCTGTTACCCTGACTGCAAATGCGGCTCCGTCCGACAAGGTATTTGATAAGTGGGAAGTTATAAGCGGAAGCATCACCCTTGCGGACGCAAACAGCGCAACCACAACATTTACTATGCCTGCAAGTGCAGTAAGTGTGAAAGCGACCTATAAGAACGCTCCACATACGCACACCTATAATCAGGAAACTGTAAAACCGGAAGCACTTAAAACCCCTGCTGACTGCACAGGCAACGCAGTATATTTCAAGAGCTGCTCCTGCGGTGCAATCAGCACAACAGATGCCTTCGTAGCGATGAATACTGCTCTCGGTCATGCATATGGTTCTGATTGGAAATACGATTCTACAAACCACTGGCACGAATGTTCTCGTTGCCACGACAAAAAGTACGAAGCGGCTCACGATTACGGTTCTGACAATGTTTGCGACACCTGCGGATATTACAAAACTGTACCGCACACTCACAATCTGACTTTGGTTGCTGCGAAAGCTGCCACCTGCACAGAGGGCGGTAAGGAAGCATACTACAAGTGCGAAGGTTGTGGCAAGTTCTATGAAGATGTACTCGGTACAAAGGAAATAACCGACCTTGCATCTTGGGGCAATATTGCTAAGATTGCCCACACCACAAAGCAAACCGTAACAAAGGCAACCCCAACAGCAAACGGCAAGATAGTAAATTACTGTTCGGTATGTAAGAAAACTCTTTCAACAACAGTAATTCCAAAGGCATCAAGCATAAAGCTTAAAGCAACATCATTAACATATAACGGAAAGGTTAGAACACCTAAGGTTATTGTTAAGGACAGAACAGGAAAGACACTTGTTAAGAATACTGACTATACTGTGTCTTATGCAAAAGGCAGAAAGTATGTTGGCAAGTACGCAGTAAAGATTACCTTTAAGGGTAAATACAGCGGAACAAAGATGCTTTATTTCACAATCAAGCCAAAGGCAACAAGTATTTCCTCACTTACAGCAGGTTCAAAGAAGTTTACAGTAAAGTGGAAGAAGCAGGCTACACAGACAACAGGCTATCAGGTACAGTACAGTGCCTCAAGTAAATTCAGCAAGGCTAAGACCGTAACAGTAGGCAAGAATACAACAGTATCAAAGAAAATTTCAAAGCTTTCGGGCAAGAAAAAGTATTATGTAAGAGTTCGCACCTATAAGACAGTTAAGATTAACGGCAAATCCATAAGGATTTATTCAGGCTGGTCAAAAGCTAAGACTGTTACAACAAAGAAATAACAGATAGCTAACCATTTAAGGATGGCGGTAGCGGAGCTTCCGCTGCCGCCTTTTCCTTACGAAAAGGATTTCTTCGGAAGTCCCTTTCCGAAAGGCGGCAAAAAAGCGCTTTGCCGATTTTCGGAAAGAAATCGAACAAGGAGAAATCAAATGGACGAACAAGAAAAAGAAATTGAAGAAATACTCAGAACATTTGACAAAGCACCTTCGCCTTCGTCAGAGAATAGTGTTCAAAGTCATTTTAGTGCGATTGGGGGCATTTATGACTGAGACTTTTGAGAGACATCGCTCAAATCAAAATCGTAACACGAATTGAAATGAGCAAAACTCCGAGCGAATACAGAAAATCATATTTATAACCGTTGACTTTATAAAAGCTCGGGTGTATAATCAAAAAAATAAAGCTGTCTCGGCTGATGAAGACTATAAATTTTGCTGTTTCTGAACACAACAGCAGAGTTTACAGTCTTATTTTTTTAGGTGATAATATGAAATTCAAAAAATATGCAACAAAAACGCTGATGATCGTTATCGGATCAATAATATCCGCATACGGAATTACGCTTGCAATAGGCGCAGGTTTCGGCGGCGCAACACTTGCGATATTGTGGCAAGGGCTGACGAATGTGACAGGGATGTCAATCGGCACATCGTCGCTTATTGTGGCTGTGGCAATGATAATTTTTGCCCTTTTCTATGACAGAAAACAAATCAATATCGGCACAATTCTTTACCAAATCATTTACAGTTTTTTCGTAGATGTATTCACAAAAATTCAGCATTATACAGATATTAAAGCGGTTAATTTTGTTATAATGCTGCTTGGCATTGCTATATTTTCGTTCGGAACGGGGATTTACTCCGCCGCTGATTTCGGCAGGGGCTCATATGAAGCAGTCACATTTTCGCTTGCCGAAAAAAACGGGTGGAAAATCAAAATCGTACGAATGGTTCTTGATATTATAATGGTAATTATCGGCGTTTTGCTCGGCGGTAAATTCGGAATTTGCACAATTGCCACCGTTTTGCTCTCCGGTCCGATAATTCAGGCAACCGTAAGCACTGTTAAGAAATCAAAGATTTTAAAAAACATTTCTTAAAATTCTCATACAAGCCTAAAAGTGATAAGACATACAAAAAGGATGGAATTCGATTTTGAACAAGTCCGTAAAAAATGGACAATAGAAAAAACGGAGTTAAGGTTATATCCGCTAACGAAAACATTAGCGAAGGCTCAAAAGGCATAATTCTTGAATACGTACTTGAAGGTATGGCTGAATATTATTCAGCAGACTTATCAGAGAAAGTTATTCGTGGATTAACATAAAATGTAAGTTTAACGGTGATCCGATTACATTCGGATTCAATTTTGAACCTGCTGCTATCCTCGGAACATTTGTGTTTTGAGGCTTTTTATGCCCGGATACTGCTTTTTACGGCGGTATTCGAGCAAAGTGTCTGCGTTCTTTGCAAAATTTCTTTTATATTTTTCAAGGTGTACTCGGTCGGAACTCCTATGCCGATGTCATTCGTTCCGATTAAAATCACAAGATTTTTCGGGTTTATGTTCAAGGCGTTACATTCGAGCCTTTCCAACAATCTGTCGCTGTCAACGGCAAACAATCCCGCACCGATTGCGCCGCAAAATTCAGGCTTATCGGATATGAAAATCTTTGTGTTCAACCGCTTTTGCAACACTTTTTTCAAAAACGTGTTTTCGGGCAGATGAAATAGTCCCCCTTGGCTTGCAACTAAACCTAAAAATCGCATAATTTTTAAGGCTTTTGCCCTGTTTTGGGTAGAAGCCTTTTTGCATATTTAATAAGATTTTCTTCTTCGTGTAATATTAAATGTGTCGGCTGTAAAATTAACAAAAATAATTGGATTTTCATTGACACATATAACACCTTGCAATATAATAAAAGCAAATATATAGCTTAGAAAGGAAGTTCCTTAATGACGAAAAAAATAACCGCAATATTCTTGGCATTGTACATGGCAATTTCCGTTTTGCCGATGACCATTCAGGCGGCATCAAAGCCCGATATTAAAGTTGGCGACTATGTTAAAATGGGCGTGTATAACAATGCCTCAATTCTTTGGCGATGTGTAAGCATTGACAATAACGGACCGCTTATGCTTGCAGACAAAATTGTTGACACCCTTGCATATGATGCCAAAACAAATGACAACAGCAATTCAAAATCACACAGCAGAAGCTATAAGCGTGATGATTACGGTTCTAACTATTGGAAAGACAGCAATATGCGTTCTTGGTTAAATTCGACCGCAGCTGAAGGCAAAGTCGATTGGCTTTGCGGCAACCCTCCGAAAGACGGATATGTAAGCGGTGTGGGAGCGTACAACGAAAAAGCGGGTTTTCTCAACGCTTTTTCAAAATCTGAAATTGCGGCAATGAAAACCGTTACCCAGCGTTCTCTCGTTTCTCATCCCGAATACAACAAGGGCATAGTTGATGGAGACGCAAATTCGGATTTGTTATACTACACCGATATTTCGGAAGCGGTGGCAAACTACGACAGTTCATATTTTGAAACTACAACCGAAAAGGTTTTTCTTCTTGATGTAAAGCAGGCTAATGCCGTGTGGAAAAATCTCAAAGGTTATTATGTTGCGTATAATAATGACGGTATGGCTTGGCCTTATTGGCTTCGCACTCCTGTTACCGATTGCAATCACGATATGCGTTATATCAGTTCATCGGGTCAGGTCGGTCGTTATGCTCCGTGGTATTCCGATTTGGGCGTAAGACCTGCATTTTATCTCGATTCCGAATATTTTGTTACAACTTCCGGCAGCGGCTCACAAAGCAGTCCTTATATCGGCTCTGCTCCAAATAAGCAAGAGGATGATTATACAATTTCGGAACCTGCCGAGGACGCAAATCCCGATTGGAATGTCAGCACCGAGCAAAGCATTCAGCTCACCCTCGGCCCGTGGTATTCAAATGACGGAAAATATTCTAATCCTACCATCCCTGTTTATACCATCCAAAAAACACGCAGCGACACGGAAAATATGGTTGTTGTCGTTTGCGGCGAGGGATACACAAAAAGTCAGCAGGGCAAATTCATCAATGATGTCAAACGACTTTGGCAGGACGCTATGAAATATGAACCGTATCGCAGTTATGCCGACAGATTCAATGTTTACGCTCTTTGCACAGCTTCCGAATCGACTTTTGACAATGGTGGAAGCACCTTCTTTGATGTTATAGTCGACAAATATAATTCGCCTGTTATTTCTAATAATCTCCACGGAAGTCAGTGGAAAAATCATATTTTTGAGAGATGTATCGGTCCTGAATTTATCGAGAAAATTCACGATGCTCATATCAAAAAAAAGTGTGATCCAAACACAATTCCGTCCGGTTCGGAATATGAGCCTTATTATTATGTTCACGATTATATTGCTCAGTTCGCTATGGTTGTAAACACAAAATCAGATTTCGGCGGTGCTTATAATAACCGTGAATACGGCTTCCATTATTTCATTTCGCCATCAGACAGTTATCGTGCGTCAAAAACTTTTGCACACGAGTTTGGACACGGTTTGCTCGGTCTCGGTGATGAATACAGTAACGGATATTTGCTTGACGATAAGGAACTTAAATCACTCAATCTTTCCTCGGTTGAAGACCCGGAAAAGATAAAATGGCGACAGCTTTTAGGTTTTAGAAACACATATCCCTGCCGCAATGCTTACGGCTCAAAAATGCTTGTTTCAAGTTATGAGTGCATAATGAGAGACACAAACTATCAATTCTGTGAGGTTTGCCGTTTGCAGGGCTTCAAGCGAATGTCTCAGCTTGTTAAGGATGTAGACCTTTATGTTGCAACTCCCGAGGTTAAGGAATATACGGGCGCTTACTCAAAGCCGTCTGATTTTACCGACCTTGAAACAAGTTCATATTATAATTACACATATAATCGCAATGACCGACTTTTGAGCGGCAACAGCAAAAGCAGATTTAATACTAATATGAACGGTAAAAAAATCGAGCTTAGAACTGTTATTCAAAACATTTCAGATAAAAATGCACGACAATTAAAATTCAAAATGTGGATTAAGCACTCCGACGGAAGCGTTGCGACCGATTCATCGGGGAATCCGCTTCAAACAGTACAAACCTTTGACATTCCTGTTTGGAATGATAAGGCAAATTTCTGGCCGCTCGGTGCTTTGGATCACATCAAAAGCGACTTTAATTCAGGCTTAAAGAGTTGCTCGCTTATTTATCAAATTCCGTCTGATGCACAGCTTAAGAGCGGCGATACCGTGGCATTTCAGGTGCTCGATGAAAACGGAAATGTGCTTGCAGACGACAATACGGAAACACAGCGCTACACAACCGTTTCAATTCAGTATAAATTTGAGGACGGCTCTGAAATTCCAAACACTGCCGGCGGAACATTTACCGTGCCATACGGCACAAAGCTTGATTTAACACCGGCAAAAACACTTTATGATTATGAATTTATAAAGGTTGACGGCTTGAATAAGCCTATTGTTTCGGACGGAACGGTTGTTACATATTATTACAAAAATAAAAACGAAGAACACACTCACAATCTGACTTTGGTTGCTGCGAAAGCTGCCACCTGCACTACTGCGGGCAATTCCGCATACTACACCTGCGATGGCTGTGACAAGTGGTTCGCAGATGCAACAGGATCGGTAGAAATTACCGATAAAACCAGTGTGAAGATTCCGGCTCCCGGACATACCGCAGGCACAGAATGGAAGTCTGATGATACTAACCACTGGCATGAATGTTCTCGTTGCCACGACAAAAAGGACGAAGCGGCTCACGATTACGGTTCTGACAATGTTTGCGACACCTGCGGATATTACAAAACTGTACCGCACACTCACAATCTGACTTTGGTTGCTGCGAAAGCTGCCACCTGCACAGAGGGCGGTAAGGAAGCATACTACAAGTGCGAAGGTTGTGGCAAGTTCTATGAAGATGTACTCGGTACAAAGGAAATAACCGACCTTGCATCTTGGGGCAATATTGCTAAGATTGCCCACACCACAAAGCAAACCGTAACAAAGGCAACCCCAACAGCAAACGGCAAGATAGTAAATTACTGTTCGGTATGTAAGAAAACTCTTTCAACAACAGTAATTCCAAAGGCATCAAGCATAAAGCTTAAAGCAACATCATTAACATATAACGGAAAGGTTAGAACACCTAAGGTTATTGTTAAGGACAGAACAGGAAAGACACTTGTTAAGAATACTGACTATACTGTGTCTTATGCAAAAGGCAGAAAGTATGTTGGCAAGTACGCAGTAAAGATTACCTTTAAGGGTAAATACAGCGGAACAAAGATGCTTTATTTCACAATCAAGCCAAAGGCAACAAGTATTTCCTCACTTACAGCAGGTTCAAAGAAGTTTACAGTAAAGTGGAAGAAGCAGGCTACACAGACAACAGGCTATCAGGTACAGTACAGTGCCTCAAGTAAATTCAGCAAGGCTAAGACCGTAACAGTAGGCAAGAATACAACAGTATCAAAGAAAATTTCAAAGCTTTCGGGCAAGAAAAAGTATTATGTAAGAGTTCGCACCTATAAGACAGTTAAGATTAACGGCAAATCCATAAGGATTTATTCAGGCTGGTCAAAAGCTAAGACTGTTACAACAAAGAAATAACAGATAGCTAACCATTTAAGGATGGCGGTAGCGGAGCTTCCGCTGCCGCCTTTTCCTTACGAAAAGGATTTCTTCGGAAGTCCCTTTCCGAAAGGCGGCAAAAAAGCGCTTTGCCGATTTTCGGAAAGAAATCGAACAAGGAGAAATCAAATGGACGAACAAGAAAAAGAAATTGAAGAAATACTCAGAACATTTGACAAAGCACCTTCGCCTTCGTCAGAGAATAGTGTTCAAAGTCATTTTAGTGCGATTGGGGGCATTTATGACTGAGACTTTTGAGAGACATCGCTCAAATCAAAATCGTAACACGAATTGAAATGAGCAAAACTCCGAGCGAATACAGAAAATCATATTTATAACCGTTGACTTTATAAAAGCTCGGGTGTATAATCAAAAAAATAAAGCTGTCTCGGCTGATGAAGACTATAAATTTTGCTGTTTCTGAACACAACAGCAGAGTTTACAGTCTTATTTTTTTAGGTGATAATATGAAATTCAAAAAATATGCAACAAAAACGCTGATGATCGTTATCGGATCAATAATATCCGCATACGGAATTACGCTTGCAATAGGCGCAGGTTTCGGCGGCGCAACACTTGCGATATTGTGGCAAGGGCTGACGAATGTGACAGGGATGTCAATCGGCACATCGTCGCTTATTGTGGCTGTGGCAATGATAATTTTTGCCCTTTTCTATGACAGAAAACAAATCAATATCGGCACAATTCTTTACCAAATCATTTACAGTTTTTTCGTAGATGTATTCACAAAAATTCAGCATTATACAGATATTAAAGCGGTTAATTTTGTTATAATGCTGCTTGGCATTGCTATATTTTCGTTCGGAACGGGGATTTACTCCGCCGCTGATTTCGGCAGGGGCTCATATGAAGCAGTCACATTTTCGCTTGCCGAAAAAAACGGGTGGAAAATCAAAATCGTACGAATGGTTCTTGATATTATAATGGTAATTATCGGCGTTTTGCTCGGCGGTAAATTCGGAATTTGCACAATTGCCACCGTTTTGCTCTCCGGTCCGATAATTCAGGCAACCGTAAGCACTGTTAAGAAATCAAAGATTTTAAAAAACATTTCTTAAAATTCTCATACAAGCCTAAAAGTGATAAGACATACAAAAAGGATGGAATTCGATTTTGAACAAGTCCGTAAAAAATGGACAATAGAAAAAACGGAGTTAAGGTTATATCCGCTAACGAAAACATTAGCGAAGGCTCAAAAGGCATAATTCTTGAATACGTACTTGAAGGTATGGCTGAATATTATTCAGCAGACTTATCAGAGAAAGTTATTCGTGGATTAACATAAAATGTAAGTTTAACGGTGATCCGATTACATTCGGATTCAATTTTGAACCTGCTGCTATCCTCGGAACATTTGTGTTTTGAGGCTTTTTATGCCCGGATACTGCTTTTTACGGCGGTATTCGAGCAAAGTGTCTGCGTTCTTTGCAAAATTTCTTTTATATTTTTCAAGGTGTACTCGGTCGGAACTCCTATGCCGATGTCATTCGTTCCGATTAAAATCACAAGATTTTTCGGGTTTATGTTCAAGGCGTTACATTCGAGCCTTTCCAACAATCTGTCGCTGTCAACGGCAAACAATCCCGCACCGATTGCGCCGCAAAATTCAGGCTTATCGGATATGAAAATCTTTGTGTTCAACCGCTTTTGCAACACTTTTTTCAAAAACGTGTTTTCGGGCAGATGAAATAGTCCCCCTTGGCTTGCAACTAAACCTAAAAATCGCATAATTTTTAAGGCTTTTGCCCTGTTTTGGGTAGAAGCCTTTTTGCATATTTAATAAGATTTTCTTCTTCGTGTAATATTAAATGTGTCGGCTGTAAAATTAACAAAAATAATTGGATTTTCATTGACACATATAACACCTTGCAATATAATAAAAGCAAATATATAGCTTAGAAAGGAAGTTCCTTAATGACGAAAAAAATAACCGCAATATTCTTGGCATTGTACATGGCAATTTCCGTTTTGCCGATGACCATTCAGGCGGCATCAAAGCCCGATATTAAAGTTGGCGACTATGTTAAAATGGGCGTGTATAACAATGCCTCAATTCTTTGGCGATGTGTAAGCATTGACAATAACGGACCGCTTATGCTTGCAGACAAAATTGTTGACACCCTTGCATATGATGCCAAAACAAATGACAACAGCAATTCAAAATCACACAGCAGAAGCTATAAGCGTGATGATTACGGTTCTAACTATTGGAAAGACAGCAATATGCGTTCTTGGTTAAATTCGACCGCAGCTGAAGGCAAAGTCGATTGGCTTTGCGGCAACCCTCCGAAAGACGGATATGTAAGCGGTGTGGGAGCGTACAACGAAAAAGCGGGTTTTCTCAACGCTTTTTCAAAATCTGAAATTGCGGCAATGAAAACCGTTACCCAGCGTTCTCTCGTTTCTCATCCCGAATACAACAAGGGCATAGTTGATGGAGACGCAAATTCGGATTTGTTATACTACACCGATATTTCGGAAGCGGTGGCAAACTACGACAGTTCATATTTTGAAACTACAACCGAAAAGGTTTTTCTTCTTGATGTAAAGCAGGCTAATGCCGTGTGGAAAAATCTCAAAGGTTATTATGTTGCGTATAATAATGACGGTATGGCTTGGCCTTATTGGCTTCGCACTCCTGTTACCGATTGCAATCACGATATGCGTTATATCAGTTCATCGGGTCAGGTCGGTCGTTATGCTCCGTGGTATTCCGATTTGGGCGTAAGACCTGCATTTTATCTCGATTCCGAATATTTTGTTACAACTTCCGGCAGCGGCTCACAAAGCAGTCCTTATATCGGCTCTGCTCCAAATAAGCAAGAGGATGATTATACAATTTCGGAACCTGCCGAGGACGCAAATCCCGATTGGAATGTCAGCACCGAGCAAAGCATTCAGCTCACCCTCGGCCCGTGGTATTCAAATGACGGAAAATATTCTAATCCTACCATCCCTGTTTATACCATCCAAAAAACACGCAGCGACACGGAAAATATGGTTGTTGTCGTTTGCGGCGAGGGATACACAAAAAGTCAGCAGGGCAAATTCATCAATGATGTCAAACGACTTTGGCAGGACGCTATGAAATATGAACCGTATCGCAGTTATGCCGACAGATTCAATGTTTACGCTCTTTGCACAGCTTCCGAATCGACTTTTGACAATGGTGGAAGCACCTTCTTTGATGTTATAGTCGACAAATATAATTCGCCTGTTATTTCTAATAATCTCCACGGAAGTCAGTGGAAAAATCATATTTTTGAGAGATGTATCGGTCCTGAATTTATCGAGAAAATTCACGATGCTCATATCAAAAAAAAGTGTGATCCAAACACAATTCCGTCCGGTTCGGAATATGAGCCTTATTATTATGTTCACGATTATATTGCTCAGTTCGCTATGGTTGTAAACACAAAATCAGATTTCGGCGGTGCTTATAATAACCGTGAATACGGCTTCCATTATTTCATTTCGCCATCAGACAGTTATCGTGCGTCAAAAACTTTTGCACACGAGTTTGGACACGGTTTGCTCGGTCTCGGTGATGAATACAGTAACGGATATTTGCTTGACGATAAGGAACTTAAATCACTCAATCTTTCCTCGGTTGAAGACCCGGAAAAGATAAAATGGCGACAGCTTTTAGGTTTTAGAAACACATATCCCTGCCGCAATGCTTACGGCTCAAAAATGCTTGTTTCAAGTTATGAGTGCATAATGAGAGACACAAACTATCAATTCTGTGAGGTTTGCCGTTTGCAGGGCTTCAAGCGAATGTCTCAGCTTGTTAAGGATGTAGACCTTTATGTTGCAACTCCCGAGGTTAAGGAATATACGGGCGCTTACTCAAAGCCGTCTGATTTTACCGACCTTGAAACAAGTTCATATTATAATTACACATATAATCGCAATGACCGACTTTTGAGCGGCAACAGCAAAAGCAGATTTAATACTAATATGAACGGTAAAAAAATCGAGCTTAGAACTGTTATTCAAAACATTTCAGATAAAAATGCACGACAATTAAAATTCAAAATGTGGATTAAGCACTCCGACGGAAGCGTTGCGACCGATTCATCGGGGAATCCGCTTCAAACAGTACAAACCTTTGACATTCCTGTTTGGAATGATAAGGCAAATTTCTGGCCGCTCGGTGCTTTGGATCACATCAAAAGCGACTTTAATTCAGGCTTAAAGAGTTGCTCGCTTATTTATCAAATTCCGTCTGATGCACAGCTTAAGAGCGGCGATACCGTGGCATTTCAGGTGCTCGATGAAAACGGAAATGTGCTTGCAGACGACAATACGGAAACACAGCGCTACACAACCGTTTCAATTCAGTATAAATTTGAGGACGGCTCTGAAATTCCAAACACTGCCGGCGGAACATTTACCGTGCCATACGGCACAAAGCTTGATTTAACACCGGCAAAAACACTTTATGATTATGAATTTATAAAGGTTGACGGCTTGAATAAGCCTATTGTTTCGGACGGAACGGTTGTTACATATTATTACAAAAATAAAAACGAAGAACACACTCACAATCTGACTTTGGTTGCTGCGAAAGCTGCCACCTGCACTACTGCGGGCAATTCCGCATACTACACCTGCGATGGCTGTGACAAGTGGTTCGCAGATGCAACAGGATCGGTAGAAATTACCGATAAAACCAGTGTGAAGATTCCGGCTCCCGGACATACCGCAGGCACAGAATGGAAGTCTGATGATACTAACCACTGGCATGAATGT
>OBXC01001218.1_pt1 | contig 13167 bp, 11 predicted proteins | sample 1538111 | NCBI WGS metagenome assembly OBXC01 (sample SAMEA2580137, study PRJEB22360) | human gut metagenome | biome: human gut; feature: human-associated habitat; material: faeces | place: Denmark | collected 2008/2010 | reverse complement strand
TAGAACTTATACCATCAGCTGATGCTGAAGAATATAGAAAATCTTGTTCACCCCAAAAAACTGCTATGATTAACTCACTCATTGTAGGTCATGTTATACCAACAGAAGAGCTCTAACCTTAAATCGAGGTTAGAGCTCTTTTTTTAATATAAGCTTTTCATCAATATATACCTTCTTAGGCCGCCATACTTGAGCTTATCTTTTTTCACTTCATACCCTAATTTCAAAAAGTTATTAACACTAAAAGTATTATAAGGTGAAGCTGTGGCGCATAGAATAGGTGTCTGTTTTTCTTTTGCAATCTCTTCTAGAAGGCTACACATCCTATACTGTAGGTTATTCCCTCTATAATCCGCTTTAACAAGTACAGTATCTACTTGCCCCACTTTTAGCAATTCTTCTCCTTCTAACCCTACATCATAACCGTAATTAGATGGACTATAACCTCTTTTTAAATAAATAGCTAAGGCTACTAATTCATTCTCTTCTGTAACATATCCTAAAAGGACTCCTTCTGTGCTAAAATGACTTTGTATTTCTTCTCTGTCTGATGGCACATAGAGCTGCTTATCTTCTAAACCCTCTACAATCTCATCTTGTAACGCCATAATCTGATCTATATCTTCAAAAGTGAGTCTTTTTAAAGTGAGTTTTACAAGCTCACCATCTTTTCTTTTTGCTTGTATACTTTGATTCATATCATAATACTCCTACTTCTTTTTAGCTCTATTATAAATAGAACTTAGGCATAATAGCAATTCCTGTACAAACTTTAATATTTAGGATTTATTTAAATTTTCTTTGAAAAAGTTGAAGAATTTTCACTACATCGGACTATATAGTATATGTAAGATGCAAAACACATCCTAGGTAGTAGAAGCATCCTACATTTCGTAAGCTAATAGCTCACTTACTATTTCCCCCTTCTAGTAAGAAAGCTTTCTAGCCTACACCCCTATAGGCTTATGTCGTGGCAGCAAGGTCTATAAGGTTCAATTTTTATAGCACTTACCCTTCATAAAGATCTCCGGCAAAAGGATCTGGATGCGTACGCCTATCTAACGGCAGCCCATATGTCCCTCGGTGCTACCTCCCATCTAGCCTTTATATATGCACTGGCATCCCTGTAAACGGCAGTTGCGGATCATACCCACCTCGGTACCCATGGCGCGCTTTAAGAAAAGCTACCTCTTCCAAACCTTAGTCCTATTTACTTATGAAGACTAAGTTGCTTAAATCTTTGCCACACCTAAAAAGCCGAGCCTATGCAGTATTTTAAAGGGGGACTGCATGGTGCTTGGCTTTTTGGTGTTCTTTATTAAAACTTTCCAAGCATATAAAAAAGCTGACCTTATTGGTCAGCTTTTTTATATGCTTGTTCTAACAATCCTTCTATACTTATTATCAACTAACATGATTTAGTAGCTTACATCTACCCATAGCATACAGTGATCAGAGTAATTATTCTTCACCATACCCACTTCATTAATATGTAAATTTTTACTCAAAATAATATTATCAAGCTGATGTGTTACGCAGTCTTCCCCTGGGAAGGTATCATGCCACACTCCATTATGCCCATTAGCAATTTGGTAATCCTCTAAAAATAGCTCAAACTCACCTCTATCTTCTATATTAAAATCACCTGTTACGATTTTAAATTCAGCCTTATCCTCATCTAACAGACGTTTTAAATAAGCCATTTGATCTTTTCTTGTCTTGGTATCTTCAAAACTAAGATGTGTATTATAGAAAGAACCTGTGTGTTCTCCTATTTTAATACTGATTTTTTGATAAATCCTCTGCTCAAAACCATTACTTTCTAAAAGCTCAAATGTAACATCTAGAGTAGGCATATTCACTAAGCATCCTAGCCCATAGGCTCCCCCATCAAAGTCTATCGCCTTATGAAAAGCCGAAAAAGTTGTCTCCTTACTTTTAAGAGCCTCAATCTGATTAACTTGTTGGCTTCTCCCTGTCTTATTATCTACTTCCTGTACCCCTAATACATCAATTTCTTGTTCATCAATCACCTTTGAAAGTAATCCTAAATCCTGATGGCAGTATTGTCCTGCTGCAATATTATAAGTTGCAATTTTCATGCTATCCCTTTCCTTCCTCAATATCTATTTTCTTCTTTATTATACTACTGTATACTATAAAAAATAGAGCTAATCAATAAAACCCTTTTCATTCCCCCAATTTTTTATTTCCCATAACTATTTTATTCTCACTCTAAGCTCATTAATCATACCGCTTAAGTACTTGTTTAAGCCTATTAAAATAAATGTGAAATTCTTAGATTATGAATCATCTCCACAATCTCTTTAGTTCGCGTACAACCAAATTTCTTCAGCAAGCTTTTAATCTGTGTTTTCACCGTCACGACCTCTACGTATCTAAGCTGAGCAATCTGTGCTACTTTATGTCCTTGAAGTAAAAGTTTTACAAGTTCTCTTTCTGTGGGTGTCAGTTTGGAAATGGTCTGAATAAAGTACAGTAAACTCCTCTCAGAGGTGTGTAGGCGTGTAAATTCCTGCATAATCTTCTTTTGAAATCTCATCTCTAATATAGGCTCATCCTCATAAGCACATCTTATATGATGAAGAAGTTTCTCCTCCTCACAGCCTTTAACTACATAATCTACAGCCCCTGTTGCCATAGCTGTAATCACCATATCATCTGTTTCATGTGCTGTTAGAAAAATAATTTTAATCTCTGGATAATCAAAATGGATATGTTCTGCTGCCACAATGCCTGAGTTGATTTTCTCCATTTCAATATCCATTAAAATAAGGTCTGGTTGCACCTCATGAGCCAACTTTTCTATCTCTTTTCCAGAACATGCCTCCCCTATTAAGCACATATCTTGTTGCTTTCTAATAAGTTCTGCCAAGTCTTCGCGAATCAGGTCAAAGTCTTCTGCCACCATTACCTTTATACATTCCCCCATAGTCTACCTCCCTTAAGTGTTCTCACTAAACTTAGGTAATAAAATAAACATGTGCGTTCCTTCATTTTCTATGCTTTCTACACGCAAGCTGCCTAAATGCCCCTTTATAATTTTCTTTACATAGTACAGCCCCATTCCCCAGTTATAATTCGTATTTTTACTTGTAAAAAAGGGATCAAAGATTTTCCCTAGCTTTTCTTTAGACAGACCCTTGCCATTATCCCGTACTTCAATTACGGTATATAGTCGTTCACTATAAGTAATCAGTTCTACTTTTGCCTCATCTTCATGTGCCTCTACTGCTGCCTCATACCCATTGGTAAGAAGATTATAAATCGCTTCACTCAAATGGACTTCATCTGCAAGCACCATCTCTTGGGTTTTAAGGTTAACCTGAACCTCATATTCTGGATACTTCTCATGAAACTTGATAAGAGCTAACTGTACAGGCTGCGTAATTGAAATAGGCATAAGATACATGGCGTTGTTCTTAATGGATTTATAAAGCTCCTCCATATGCCTAAGCATGCCTTCATTCAGTTCATTGAGCCGCCTTGTATAGCCTTTGAGTTTCTCCAAATCTGGCTCAGGTTCTTCTAAAAGTTCTATGATTTTTTTATTGACCACTCTATTGGCTAGAAGCTGATTCTTCATGCTATGTACAAAAACTGTAGCCCCCATATTACTTGTATCAAACTTATGTTGTAAAAGGACTTCATTTTTCTCATCTAGCCTTTTCACCTGAGTATAATGGGCTATGCTAAAACTCCCTAATAAAATAAAGAAAATGCCACAGCAAGTTAGTCCAATCCACCCAAAGGTAGACATGGCTGAAGTGGTATAGCTTATCCCTCTAATCCACATATAATCTACACCATAGGTCTGATAAATTTGAGCTGGGTCTTGAATACAATAAAGACCATATAACAAGGTAATACTTAAATAAGATAAAATCACCCATCTGAAGTGACGTTTACAAAAAGGAATGGTAATACTTCTATATTCAATAAGTAGTACGGTAATAGCACTAACAATACATAAACTAATCCATGCAAAGGCTAGTTTAATCATAAAAGCTTGCAAAAAGTATCGTCCGCGTACCACTTCTCTAAAAACTTTGGGATAATAGTAAATGAGCCAAAAAACTGTTGGCAGTATAAGCCACTTCATATATGGGAGTCTCTTCCTGATAGCTGGCACCATGGAATAATGCATGGCCGTGCTCAGAAGGATGATAGGAAAGGTAAAGCGCCCTATTGCAACCATATATCCTAATCGATCTAGGCTAATAGGTAAATATTGCAGTTTCACTTGAATACTTGGAATTAAAAAGAGAAAAAAGCGTTGAGATTGGGAAAAGCCTCCCGATTTTGCAATATAAATGATAATACCAATAAACATAATAATAAAACTTAAACATAATCCAAACAGTAAAAAAGAAATACTATCTTTTTTTACACAAATTACATAAAGACAGACAATAGCCATTAAAATCATAATAAGGATAAGCATACTTCCTCCTATGTTGCTTATGTTCTCTTAATTTTATCACAAAATTCTAAATAATAAAAGAGTATGACTCTTAAGTCATACTCTCTTCTTATAAACTTTATAATCTTTATTTATAGCTACTTGTTGCCTCTTCCATAATATCAAACATCACATAATCTTCAACAGGTACTGGTTCTGGAATTCTACCTGCATTAATGAAGACTTGTTGCTGACTTTCATAATATTTCTTAATGGTACCATCTTCTAAGCTTGCTTTAATTTCTTCCCCTGTTAGCCATTTCGCTCCATTCTTTGTATCTAGGATAGTAGCTTCATCAGCTTCTATGAGCTTCGCTACTGCCTTGCAAATCTCTTCAATATGAGGATTTCTATAATCCTGTGCTTCTAGGAGTGCTTTTGCAAAGCGTACTAAAATATCTTTATTTTCTTTAGCATATTTATCTGTGGTAATATAACCACTTGCAAAAGTAGCTTGTTCTAAGAAGTCTTCATTACCTGCTAAAGTAATACAGCTATCACCCATTTGATTCATAATGGTTGTAGAACTTGGTTCCCATGTTGCACAAGCATCTATACTGCCTCCAACCATAGCAGATACCATACCGGAAGCTTCCATTTGAATAATCTCTAGGTCTTTTTGCGTCATCCCTGCTTTTTCAAGGGCTAAATTTAAAATAATTTCTGAAGAAGTTCCTGCTTGAACAGCCACTTTCTTTCCTTTTAAATCTTCTATACTGCTAACCCCTTTATCTTTATTGGCTAATACAACATCCGATAAACTTAAGGCATCAATAGCAAAAACTTTAGCTTCCCCTTCAATACAAAGTGCATGTGCACCATGCCCAATCTGAGCAATTTGAATATCCCCAGAAGCAAGAGCAGCAATTTCTGCAGGACCTCCTGCAAATTGTACAAGCTCTATATCTAGACCATATTCTTCAAAATAACCTTGCTCAATACCTGATACAACTGCTGAAGCACTTCCCATATTAGGCATATAAGCTACGCGTACCTTATCAGGTGTTTTATTCTCTGCCTCACCTGCCTGTGCCCCTGTACTTTGACTTGGTGTACATCCTACAGCCATACTCATTGTTAATAAACCCATTAAGGCTAATTTAAAGATTTTCCTCATACTTTTTCCCCCTCTATCCTTCTACTTTCTCACTGCTAGATACTCCTCATAAACCTGACCCCAGATGTAATTTTTAAGTTCTAAAAATTCTTGTGACATTTTGGTTTCTTGTGTTCTTGGATAAGGAATATTCACTTCAACAATTTCCTTAATACGCCCTGGTCTTGCACTCATAATGACTACACGTTGTGCCAAGATAATGGCTTCCTCTACATCATGTGTAATAAAGAAACAAGTCTTTTGCTCTCTCTCCCAAGTCTGTAAAAGCTCACTTTGAAGCTGTGTTCTTGTCTGTGCATCTAAAGCACCAAAAGGTTCATCCATTAAAAGAACTTCTGGATTTACTGCATAAGCTCTGGCTATAGCTACCCTTTGTTTCATCCCTCCAGATAGCTCTTTAGGATAACTTTTTGCAAAGCTACTTAGTCCTACTATGTCTAAGTATTTTGCTGTTTCTTTTTGAACATCTTCTCGCTTCATGCCTCTTAGTTTAAGCCCAAAGGCAATATTCTTCTCTACCGTTAGCCAAGGGAAAAGGGCATATTGTTGAAAGACTACACCACGCTCTGTTCCTGGTCCATCTATAGGATTTCCATCTAAAAGAACATTACCTGAACTAGGTACATCTAAGCCTGCAATAATATTAAGTAAGGTTGACTTACCACAGCCCGAAGGTCCTACTACACATACAAATTCATTCTCTTTAATCTCTAGGTCTACACCGTTAAGCGCTACCACTTCATTTCCTCTTACATTGAAAACTTTTTTGACATGGTCAATCTTAACCTTTACTGTACATGAGTCTCCTGCCATCCTGTGAGCCTCCTTTCAAGAAATCTAACGAATTTCTCCATAGCCATTCCTATAATGCCTATAATAATAATACCAAGTAGTACCGTTCCCATATCATAATTTCCACTTGCTGTTTGAATCATCATGCCAAGCCCCTTTGATGCACCTGTCAGTTCTGCAGCTACTAATGTGGTTAAGGCTGCGGATAAACCTAGTCTTGTACCCACTAAAATAAAGGGGGTAGAAGCTGGCATAACGACTTTAAAGAAAATATCTATATCCGATGCTCCAAGTATTTTAGCTGCTTTAATCAGTGTAGCATCTACACTGCGTACACCTTGATAAATAGTTACCACTAATACTAAAAAAGAAGCAATAAAAATCACGGTTACCTTTGACCTTTCATCTACCCCTACCCCAACAATAATAAGGGGTATGTAAGCAAGTGGCGGTATATTTCTTACAAATTGTATCCAAGGCTCGATTAAACCTCTAACCGGTCTATACCATCCCATTAAAAAAGCTACTGGAATAGAGGCAATAAAAGCAAGAGAAAAACCTGCAATTACACGAAATAGGCTGTAGGAAATATGTAACCATAAAGTTCCGTCTGCTATTTTCTTAATACACTTTTCTATGACCTCTACAGGTGAAGCAAAAACAACCCCTGCCTCAGACATAGAAATAAGTTGCCACAAAACAATAGCTGTTACAAAAGAAATAAGAATCCATACCTTATCCGAAATCTTATTCATACCATCCCCCCTAATGTATTTCCCTAAAAACTTATATATAATAAATCTTTTATATTATTTATTATATATAAGTTTATTTTTTAAAAAAGTATGATTTTTTTTCATACCCTAAACTCTAATCTATTCTATTTTTATAAAATGTGCATTAAAAAAGGCACTTCTATAAGTGCCTTTTCTCTAAATCACCTTGATTATTCCTTAATCCAATCTAAGGTGAATTTTATAAATTCCATTTCCTTCATATCATCTCTGCCTTCGTAAAGCATACCTATTGTTCCATCCTGTAAAACAGCCATACTATTATAAACAAAATCATCTTCTTTAATGACTTTTGCATAAGGGAAAGTTTGGCCGCCATCTTCACTTAATCTCACTGTACCTTTTTTACGTTCTTTCTCATTACCTGGATTAGCAAATAAAATGCGCTCTTTTCCATCTCCTAAGTCTGGATACTTAATGAGTGAAGACTGACAAGTCGGATCTTCAAACTCATCTACCCATTCTACCTGGCTCCAAGTCATACCCCCATCTTCACTATAAGCTCTAGCTGTACGTTTTTGCCTATCATGGTTCCTCATCATATACAGTAATCTACCATCATTTAATTCTACAACTTGAGATTCAGTTAAACATGCCTCATAGTCTAAAAGTGTACGAGCTTCTACAGCTTCTCCTTTATAAATGCGCCCATCATTTGGTGAATTGCCTCTTGTCCAAGTTTGACCATGGTCATCACTTATGACTAAACAGCAAGACATCGTCCATCCCACAGCATTGGTATGATTAGAAAAGTAAATTGGTACAACTAATCTTCCTTTATACTTTTCTGTCGTCATTTGAATACCTACGCCAGGTCCAGGCCCTATAAATTTCATCCACTCTTCTTTAACTTGTCCATTTAAATTAATAGGTTTAGACCAAGTTAATCCATCATCTTTACTATATACAACTTCTAAAAAGGATGTACGCTCTTCTAGTAATGGGCCTGTCCCTTTAAAAATATTACCGATTAACTCATCCTCTTTATAAACGTAGCCTGCTTCATCTACACGTAATGAGGTAGCTTCTCCCGATTCACTAGAGATCCTACCATCTCTTAGCACAAATCTGTTATTATGTACATCATAAAGGTAGCGATTGCCTTCCTTGTCTACCCCCTTGCCTGGCCTTGAATTCCATAAACCAACCCCTCCTGGTGTATGGCAATAAAATAACCATATAGTATCTGTATCAGCATCATATACCATAGAAGGGTCAATATCTCCTGCACCTTCACTTCTTCCTTCTCCTACACTTTCTACTGCTAGAATAGGTTCCTGCCAGGTTACACCATGATCTTCGCTTCTTCTTATCACTTTATCAATACGGTTAGGATTATCTGCAGGATCCGTATAGCGAGCATCTGCACATGCTATAACTGTTCCTTTTTTTGTTACAATTAAGGATGGAATTCTATAATACTCTGCATCAAAAATTTGTTTGGAAAAAATTTTCATTTTTATCTCCTTTTTAACAGTATGTTTTAAATTATTATACTTATTTATACCTTAATTTTTACACACTTGTATAATATTTTCAAGTTATTTATTTAATTTTATATACAAATTATACATTTAATTATCTACTACATACTGAAAATTTCTTTCATATTTCTAACTAACTAAAAAGACTGCCGTAAGCTTTTCCGACAGTCTTTTTAGCTATAAATTTATAAATCACTTAAGTTTTATCTCTACTATACAATGACCATATTCTGATTCTACGCATTTTGTACATTAAAAGTTATTTGGTCTGTTGTATTTGACTTAGATGGATTTAGACTTTTTCTTCTCTATTTCTATAATTGCTTCATCCATTCTATAGCTAATCTAAACCATGTTCCCACATGAGTATTAACGAGATAATCCGCATCTGGCTTAGCTGTTCTTTGATCACAAAGACTTAATCCATGTCCACCTTTTGGATAAATATGAAGTTCAAAAGGAATATTATATTTTTTAAGTTCCTGTGCAAAGAGCATGCTATTTTCTACAGGTACAGCTTGATCTTCAAAAGTATGCCAGATAAAAGCCGGTGGTGTAAGTTCACTTACTAAAACCTCTAGTGAAACCTTCTCTTTATCCATTTCATAAGACTCACCTAATAAGTTTCTAAAAGACCCTTCATGTGCAAAGGTCCCGCTTGTAATAACAGGATAGCCAAGTATCATAGCATTAGGCTTATTCTCTGCCTCCTTAAGCTCTAATGCATCTTGAATAAACTGCTCCTGCCAAGATACACCTAGGTGCCCTGCTAAGTGTCCTCCAGCTGAAAAACCACATACAATGATTTTATCTGTATCTACATGCCATATCTTTGCCATACGTCTTACATAAGCTACAGCCGCTGAAACTTCTAAAAGTTGCTGTGGATAATGACTAGGACTTACACTGTATCTTAATACAAAAGCATTATATCCTTCTGCTGCAAAAGCTAAAGCTACCGGCTCAGCTTCTCGATCTGATGTAAAGCCGTATCCACCTCCTGGGCATATGATAATGCTTGGTCTTACTCTATCCATATCTACTTCAGGGCTATTATCTATCACATAAGTATGCAGTGTAGCACCTTGTTCATGACTCCCTAGTCCTTTAAAAACTTGATTAAGTTCTATGCTTGTATGTAGCATATTATTTCCTCCTTAGAATGATCCAAAATCTTTAGCACTAACCTAAGCATTATTTTAACATAAAAGAAATTCAAATTCTTATTTTATCTAATATTTAAAATTAATTTATTAAATTCAACTTTATCTTTTTAGTTCCTTTCTAAATTCTCCAGGTGTTTTACCTGTTACTTGTTTAAAACGCCTAATAAAACTAGATACATTTATATAGCCTACTTGTTCAGAAATATACTGTATACTTTCACCAGAATTTTCTATTAGCTTTTTCGCCTTCTCTATTCGCAATAATGTAATGTAATCTAAAATAGTCATTTGCATATGCTCCTTACAATACTGACTTAAATATGAAATCGACGTATTAAATTCATCTGCTACTAACTGTACAGAAAACTCAGTTCTATCATAGGTCATCTCAATAAATTGTTTAATCTTTTCTATATCTAACTTAATAGATGTTTTCTTGTTTGTCTGTTCAATTTGCCTAATAATTTCTTTAAAAACTTCGAGAAAAATCTCTGTTAAAGTTTCTTTTTCTTTAATATCATAAAAAATCATTAAATCAACAGGATCACATTTAACATTATAAGTGCCATTTACTAAATACTTATTAAGCACAATCATTACTTCACAGTAAGTATCTCTCACTATCTCTAAAGGCATCTTTGTTTCCTTTATATTGTCAATCATTTCTTTTACAACTAATTTCAAATGTACGATCTGTCTATTCTTTGCATAAACTTTTAAATGATTTAGCATGGTTTTATTTGTTTATAGCAATAGGTAAAACTTCATCTATGTTCCGCTTTTTCCCCTGCTCCACACCGTACGTGCGACTTTCACCGCATACGGCGTTCCATCATGTTCGCCATGACTTGGGACTATCCCTCCATAGTTTATTATCACTACTTCTCCGGTACTGTATCCCTACTCTCACTAAGATAAAGTATGTTACCATACACTGCTTCTTCGGTGATAAACCCTCCACATCCTTAGCTTTCCACGTTCCAATAATCCTATCTTTGCATCTATCCTTAGGTATTTCCTATAAGCCTGCTAGCTTGATAGTGCCTGTAACACTATAAGGTATTTCATAACATCACTCTTACTTTACCTCACTAGCCTCATTAATATGAGCTATGTATTTCTACATAGGCGAGTTATAGACTTTTTCATTCAGAAATTCGTCAGTATACTTTGATACATTCTTACCATAGGTAGTTTATAGACCACCGGCCTATCATCCACTCAATGACTATTTTCATTAGGGTTTCTTTCAGCCGTCTTCACCGAGCTTATGACCCAATCTTCTTTATCTAAGATTACGCCATTCGGAGTATTATGGGCAGTATTTCAAGACGTTACTCTATCATTCTACTTCTCAGATTATTAGTTCTCTAATTTTATTAAATTAAAGGTTAATCTTTTCAATTAACAACGTGTCGCACCAATGTACTCTTCTATTTGATCCCATGCTACGAAATTTTGTTGCTCTGTCTCACTTAATTCAAAAATAGATCTTGCCCGAATATAGGCATTAGGCATATAGTATATATCGGATTCTATTGTACCAATAGCTATCTTCAAGCGTTGTTTTTTTAGTAAACACTGCTTTAAATCTTGCTGCTCACTTATTCCTATCAATAAAGTAAAAATATTATTTTTTAAAATCTGTATTACATAAGCATAATTTATCTGTACTATATCTTTCATACATTTTTGAATGCGTGATAAAACTTCTAATTCTGAACCTATCTCTTTATCTTCTTTTACAAGTACTATACTGTGATAAGGTGCTGTTAATGTTATCCCTACATTCATACATTCTTGATAAAATACTTCCTTATCACCTATCGTTCCATTAATAAGTTGATTAAGTAAAAAGTTTTGTTTAATTGGAATATTTTTTTCAAACTCATATTCTAATCTTTCATTTTGCTTACTTAAATACCCAATAGTTTCTTTTATTAAATCTATTTCATCTTTATAATCTTTCTGATTAATCTTTATGCGATAAGGTTTCGTTAAATATTTAAGCTGCTGAATAGGTCTATAATTATTTCTAGCTATCCAAATTACAAAACCCATTCCCACAACTAATATAATTCCCATAATACTAAACATGGTTATTTTAAGTATGCTTAAACTTTTTAGTATCTCATCGTTTGATGTAACAGACATATAGGCAATATTAAATTCCGGCATATAACTTATAAATAAACTTTTTCCTTGAATAGATTTGATAATATATGTCTTCTCCTCTATTAAATTATTGCTCTTTAATAACTGCTTAATATCATTTTTTATTTCTTCTGTTTCCATGTTCAGTTGAAACTGTTTATTAATTTCTTGATAGCAGCTCTCTAATTCTTGTTTTGTAACTAAGTAATCCTCACGTTTTATGTCTTTAGACTCTGCACCTAATAGGGCATTTAAATGAGTATTCTTCATTTTAAAAATAACATTACCAACTACTTCACCACGATAAAAATAAGGAAAGGTATAAAGTGTATAATCTTCACCTTGATCTATAATATCTCGAATTAAGGTAGGCTGTTTAATGTTTTGCAGCATGATTTTATAATCCTCACTCTTTAAATCATTGGGACTATACTTATTATAAAAATCTGTTGTTTTAATACTACTTGTACTGCTATACGAATATTCTGCCTCATGAAAAATCACAAAAATATCTTCGTAAATATCATTGATAATATTATATTTTTCTAATGCCTGAATTAATTCCATAGCAGATGTAATGTCTAAATTGAGCTCAAATGGTTTATACGTATATGTAACTTGCATTGTAATACTTCTACATGTATCCAATACTCTCTCCAAATTATAAGTAGCAGCTTTAAGCGTTGTTATATCTTTTTTTAAAACTTCTCTCTCTAGTGTTTTAAACCCCATATACCTAAAACTAAATACTAAGATTATAACAGGCACAATTAATATAGACATATACGAGATAATATATCGATATAGTACTACTCTATCTTTATATTTAGACCGCTCCCCCAAATGCTCTCCCTCCTAAATTTATAATATAAATTTAATTATATCATAACATTCTTTATTTTTAATTTTATATTTTTAAAAGGCATAAGTCTTATCCGGACCTATGCCTTTTCTACACTTCTTATTTATATCTTTCATAGCTCTCTTGATAAATTTGTACATATCGTTCAACATTCATTTCTTTAAGTCGTGATTTGTAATCTTCCCAATCTTTTTCTATATCACTTGCACCTGTAATCCATTTTGCTTTCATTTCTTCAACATAATTATTAAGATCTGTTGATATAGTTGATAATTCATTAAGTTCCTCATCTGTAAATCTTATAACTGGCATAAC
>OBXC01001207.1_pt1 | contig 13256 bp, 9 predicted proteins | sample 1538111 | NCBI WGS metagenome assembly OBXC01 (sample SAMEA2580137, study PRJEB22360) | human gut metagenome | biome: human gut; feature: human-associated habitat; material: faeces | place: Denmark | collected 2008/2010 | reverse complement strand
GAATCCAGGGCTGAGGTTGAATATGAGAATTATTCCAAGGCCATTAATATTGAAGCAAGAACCATGTATGATATGGCCAGTAAGTCCATCATACCGGCTGTGATCAAGTATACCACCGGTCTGGCAGCATCTATCACAGCTGTTAAGAGCGCCTGCCCGGATGCGGATGTCAGCACGCAGACAGAGCTTTTGTTAGAGACATCAGACCTTTTAAGCGAGACCAAGACTGCCCTTTCCAGACTGGCAGAGATGACGGAAAAAGCAGCCGCAGCGGAAGGGGGCAAGACGCAGGCCCTTGTCTATCATCAGGATGTGGTTCCGGCCATGGCGGCCTTGAGGGCGCCTGTGGATCAGCTGGAGATGATCGTGGATAAAGAGCTGTGGCCCATGCCAAGCTACGGCGATCTGATTTTTGAAGTATAGTTATATTAAAAAAGTACAGATCGTAAGATCACAGCGTGCTGCAGGATGGCCGGAATCCGGTTTTCCTGCAGCATTTTTGTGCGTATATTTTCAAAAAGCAATTTTCAAACACACTCTAATCCGTCTTGCATTTTCCCAAGTATATGGTATAATGTTCATATATTTTTTAATAATTAATATTTTGAACATAAATAGAGCGGAAGCGAGGAATCAGAATATGGACAGACATGGACTTGTGTGCAGGGCGGTGCTGGAACAGCCGGATATTACACAGAGGGAACTGGCGGCAAAGCTGAATGTATCCCTGGGAACAGCAAACGGGCTTGTAAAGGAGTGCATGGGCAGGGGATATATTGCTGAGAGGACAGAGGGAGAGGACGGCTTTAGGTACGGCTCCAAGTGGGAGCTTAAGGAGGAGGGAAGACGCCTTCTGGAGCAATATAAGGTGGACGGCGCGCTGATCATAGCAGCAGGTTTTGGTTCCCGGTTCGTGCCGCTTACATTTGAGACGCCGAAAGGGCTTCTGGAAGTGTTTGGGGAACGCATGATCGAGCGGCAGATCCGCCAGCTTCATGAGGTTGGTATCAGAGACATTACCATTGCAGTGGGATATCTGAAGGAAAAGTTTGAATATCTCATTGACAAATATGACGTGGAGCTTTTGTACAATCCGGAATATTCCGGCAAGAACACCCTTGCCACTATTTACCGGGCCAGAAGGGTGCTGAAGGGGCGCAACATGTACGTGCTCTCATCTGATAACTGGATGAGGGAGAACATGTACCACGCCTACGAATGCGGCGCATGGTACAGTGCGGCGTTCCAAAAAGGGGAGACCAAGGAGTGGTGCCTTTCATTTAATAAAAAGGGAAGGATCACGGATGTAAAGGTAGGGGGACGGGACCAGTGGGTGATGTACGGGCCCACGTATTTTTCCAGGGAGTTTACAAGCCGGTTCATGCCGGTGCTGGAAGCCTATTATAAAACACCTGGAACGGAACAGTTTTACTGGGAGCAGGTCTATGTGGATATGCTCACCGGGGAGGCCAAAAGACGCCTGGAGCAGGAGGATCAGGAGATCCTGAAACAGGCGGTCAGGGAATCCGCCCTGCCGGCCGGCCATTGGAATGAGATAGAAATGGATGCGAACCGGCAGCCGGAGGACCAGGTCTATGAGTTTGAAAACCTGGAAGAGCTGAGGCTCTTTGATCCCAGGTATCAGAATCATTCCGACAATGCGGCCATGAAGCTGGTGGCAGAGGTATTTCAGGTGCCTGAGTCCCAGATCAGGGATATACGCTGCCTGAAATCGGGAATGACCAACAAATCCTTCCTGTTTAAAGTGGGAGAACGCCACTGTATCTGCCGGATACCGGGACCGGGCACGGAGCTTCTCATTAACAGAAGGCAGGAAAAACAGGTCTATGACGCGGTGGCGCCTCTGGGAGTTACGGAACATGTGATCTACATGAACGAGCGCACAGGATATAAGATCGCGGAGTACTATGAGGGGGCAAGAAATGCAGCGGCGGACAGCTGGTCCGATATGGAGCAGTGCATGGGAATTGTGCGGTGTCTCCACCAGTCCGGTATTGAGGTGGGACATGAATTTGATATCCGGGAGCGGATCGACTTTTACGAAAAGCTGTGCCGCAGCCACGGTGCGATCCTGTTTGAGGACTACGAGGAAGTGCGGGGCTGGATGGACTGGATCATGGACAGCCTGGAGGCCATGAAACGCACAAAATGCCTGTGCCACATTGACGCAAATGTGGATAACTTCCTGTTTTTAAAGGATGGCAGTGTAAAACTTCTGGATTGGGAGTACGCGGGCATGTGTGATCCCATTATGGATATTTCCATGAGCGCTATTTATTCCTATTATAATGGAGAGGACATGGAGCATCTGCTCAGGCTGTACCTTCAGAGGGAACCTGAACCTGAGGAGTTGTTTGCCGTTTACGGGTATGCTGCACTGGGAGGTTTTTTGTGGAGTCTGTGGGCTGTTTATAAGAGTGCGCTGGGAGATGAATTTGGCGAGTACACCATCATCATGTACCGGTACGCTAAAAAATATTATAGGAAATTACGGAAATTGTAATAAAAATGTTACCATTTGAATATGGGATTGTGCTATAATCGAAGAGATGTAAGAAGCTGGGGAATTCTGTGCCCCGGTTTGATATAAGAGTACCCTCGGAAACTCCCTTGTACCCGTCTTTGGGGCTGAGTTCCTGAGGACGCTCATAACGAGGAGGATGACACATGGGACGGAAAAGGTACTGGGCAGCTATCACCGCGGCCGGTATGATTGGGGCCATGGCATTGGGAAACGCATTCACAAGTTATGCGGCAGACGGCTGGACAAAGTCGAATGATCATTGGACCTATATATACAATGGCCAGGTACATACGGGGTGGCTCCAGACCAGTGAAGGATGGTACTATATGGACCTTTCCACTGGTCAGATGACAACGGGATTCAAGCAGATTGACGGCAAATGGTATTTCTTTAAGCCAAGCGGTCTTATGGCAACAGGATGGGTCAACCCTGAGGACGGCAAGTGGTATTACATGCTCGATGATGGGACCATGGTGACAGGATGGCTGAAGATTGGCGATGACTATTATTTCATGCGCGGCAACGGTACCATGGGTACGGGATGGCGCGAGATGGACGGCGCATGGTATTTCTTCCAGAGCAATGGAAAGTGCGTTGTGAATTCCTGGGCCCAGATCAAGGACAACTGGTACCTGTTCGGGACAGACGGCAAGATGATGACCGGATGGGCTAAGGTGGACAAGGATTATTTTTACCTGAACACAGACGGACGGATGCTGATCGGCTGGCTCAGCGACAGTGACGGCAACAAGTACTACATGGACATGTCAAACGGAAAGATGTCCACGGGCTGGAAGCAGATCGACAGCTCCTGGTACTATTTTAACAGCAACGGGCATATGATGACCGGCTGGATCCAGCTGGACGGAAAGTATTACTATCTGAACCCTGCCAATGAAGGGAAGATGATTGCAGGAACATCAGCAACCATCAACGGAACCCAGTATAACTTTGACTCAAGCGGTGTGTGCCAGAACGCAGGCGGTGTATCCGCCCAGACTCCTGGTACGGTTGACAACAGCAACAACAGCAATTCCGGCGTAAACGGCGGTCCGGGGGCGTCCAATAACTCCTCAGGCATCAGCAACAATGGACCTGGAGGCACCTCTTCAGGAAGCAGCGGTCCAACCAGCGGCAACAGCAGTAACACCAGCAACAGCCCTTCCGGCAGTTCTTCCAATAGCTTGGAGGCGGGACGGACAGACGGACCAGGCTGACGGACCATTCTGACAGGGAAACAGATCATAATATAGGGGGATGTCACAGCGGACGGCTGCACATCCCCTTTGATTTTGCATAAGGAGAACAGTATGAAAAATAAGCTGCACATGATAAAGCGCTGCCAGGCACTTGCAATGGCCGGGCTCATAGGGGCAGGCGCACTGCTGCCCTCAGGAACCGCATTGGCGATCGGACCCGGGGAGACATCCCCAACCGTAGTTTCATCCCCAGGACCGGGAGGGCCCGGGCAGGCAGCATCCGGAAGTACCACCAGCACCACCGGCAGCACCAATACCCAGTCCTCCTCCAGCACCAACCCCAATGCCTGGAAGAAGGTAAACGGAACCTATCAGATGCCGGACGGATCAGCGATCAACAATGTGCTGTTTAGGGGGATTGATGTTTCCAGATGGCAGGGAGATATTAACTGGAGCCAGGTGGCTGCGGATGACGTGTCATTCGTCATGCTGGGAACCAGGTCAAAGGGGGCAGTGGACCCGTATTTTCACAGGAATATCCAGCAGGCCAGCGCTGCCGGAGTGAAGGTGGGGGTATACATATACTCCCTTGCCACCACGCCTGAGATGGCGGTGGATGAGGCCAATTTTGTGCTGGACCTGATCCACGATTATCCGGTTTCCTATCCGGTGGCCTTTGACATGGAGGATTCAACCCAGGGCGCCCTTTCCAAGGATGAACTGGTGGCCATTGCCAATGCCTTCTGTTCCCGGATCTCCCAGGCAGGATACTATCCCGTCATCTATGCCAATGACAACTGGCTGGCCAACAAGCTGGACATGAGCAAGATGGATTATCCTGTATGGGTGGCCCGTTATTCCGCAAAACCGGCCTACCAGAATCCGGTGATGTGGCAGGCGACCAGCACGGGAGCGGTAAACGGCATCAGCGGGAATGTGGATATTGATTTCCAGTTTAAGGACTTTACCTCTGTGATCCCTGCCAATACGTGGAGGACGATCCAGGGAAATACCTACTATTACCAGAACTATGTGAAGCAGAAAAATGCATGGATCGATGACGGTACGGGCTGGTTCTACATGAACGGCGATGGGCTGGCATCCAAGGGCTGGCTCACACTTTCAGGGACAAGCTATTATCTGGACGACAGTACGGGCCGGATGATCACCGGCTGGAAGTCGGATAATGGAAAGTGGTACTATTTTGGCAGTTCAGGTTCCCTTTCCAAGGGCTGGATCAATGACGGCGGCCGGTGGTACTACTCAGACAACCAGGGCGTGATGCAGACCGGGTGGCTGGATGACAACGGCAGGAGGTATTTCCTGGAGAGTTCAGGCGCCATGGCCACGGGATGGACCAACCAGAACGGTAAATGGTACTATCTGGACAGTTCAGGTTCCCTTTCCAAGGGCTGGATCAGTGACGGCGGGACGTGGTATTACTCAGACAGCCAGGGTGTGATGCAGACCGGGTGGCTGGAGGAAGGCGGCAGTCAGTATTATCTGAAGGGTTCAGGCGCCATGGCCACAGGATGGCGTGAGATGGACGGGGCCTGGTATTACTTTGAGGGTTCAGGCCGCATGGCAAAAGGCATGATCGATGTGGGCGGGCTCCACTATTATATGGATCCCTCCACAGGCAGGATGGCGGCAAATACCGTGGTCGATATCAATGGAACCAATTATCAGGCAGACGGCAGCGGTGTTCTCAGCCAGGTCCAGGAAACATCAGGATCACAGGATGGCGGCGAGGTCCAGTCAGGAAGCACGCCGGGCAGCAGCCAGGGCCAGCCGGGAAGCACGCCGGATAGTGTACAAACCGGGAGTACGCCGGGCGGCAGCCAGACAGGAAGCACCCCGGGCAGCAGTCAGGGACCGGGAAATTCCCAAAACAGCGGTTCTTCAGGCGGCCCAGGTGTGGTGATCACACCAGTGGCACCAGGCCAGTAGACCGCGGCCGGCAAATCAAGTCAGGAAACATCATACTGGAGTACGCTATACCAGATAGAAAACAGGGACGGGGTTTTGCCTTGCCTACATGTTCAGCGCCGGGATTACATACCCGGCGCTGATTTTTCATTATGGATGCATTTTCATATCCGGTCATATCATATATTGGATAGATAGAGGGTATCAGATGAAAGAAGGCATAGTGTGAAACTTGGAAATAAAATAAAGCTTTTGGCTGTAATCTGCATGGTGGACCTGTTCCTTCTGGGCGGGTTGTTCCGTGTTGTCTCAGACCCGCAGCCTGCCCACGTATCAACTGACGATGGAACCTGGGTGCAGGAGGGTGGGGACACATTGGACCGGGCCAAGGGGCTGGAGGGAAAGTGCATCGCCCTGACATTTGACGATGGACCCCACAAAGACTGCACGCCCCAGCTGCTGGATGGCCTGAAGAAACGCGGGGTACGGGCCACCTTTTTCCTCATGGGGCAGAACATAGAGGGAAATGAGGACCTGGTAAAGCGTATGAAGGAGGAGGGGCACCTGGTGGGTAACCACAGTTACAGCCACGTACAGCTTACCAAGGCCGGGTCGGCTGCAGTGTGCCAGGCAGTGGACAGGACCAGCAGGATGATAGAGGATATTACGGGGGAGCGGCCCCAGTATATGCGTCCTCCCTTTGGGGACTGGAATGAGGAACTGGAGTGCGAGGTGGGAATGACCACGGTGCTGTGGTCGGTGGATTCCCTGGATTGGAAGCTGAGGAACAAGAATAAGATCGTGAAGCGGGTCTTGAAAGATGTAGAGGATGGGGATATTATATTAATGCATGATATTTTCCCCACCTCAGTGGATGCGGCGCTGGAACTTGTTGACACACTTACCAAGCGGGGATATACTTTTGTTACGGTTGATGAACTGCTGATCGACTAGCACTGTACTGTGCAGACTCAGGTGCGGTGGGATAAGCGGATGCGGAAAAACACAGCAGAAGGGGCAGAATGATGGATCTATTTGATTATATGAGAGAAAACAGCATGGAAAAGGAGTCGCCTTTGGCGTCCAGACTGCGGCCGAGGACACTGGATGAGGTGGTGGGGCAGCAGCATATTGTGGGCAGGGATAAGCTGCTTTACCGGGCCATTCAGGCGGATAAACTGGGGTCGGTCATATTCTACGGACCTCCGGGAACCGGAAAGACGACCCTGGCCAAGGTGATCGCCAATACCACCAGTGCGGATTTTAAACAGATCAACGCCACGGTGGCAGGTAAAAAGGATATGGAGGAAGTGGTGAAGGAAGCCAAGGACAGTATGGGCATGTACGGCAGGAAGACCATATTGTTTGTGGATGAGATCCACCGCTTTAATAAAGGGCAGCAGGATTACCTCCTTCCTTTTGTGGAGGACGGGACCCTGATCCTGATTGGGGCAACCACGGAGAATCCGTATTTTGAGGTAAACGGTGCTCTCATATCCCGTTCCAGGATATTTGAGTTAAAGCCCCTGGAAAAGGACGATATCAAGGAACTGATCCACAGGGCTGTATATGACAGGGACAGGGGCATGGGCTCCTATGACGCCGTGATCGATGAGGATGCAGCGGATTTTCTGGCAGACACGGCCAATGGAGATGCCAGGGCAGCCTTGAACGCAGTGGAACTGGGAGTCCTGACCACCGGAAGGGGAGAGGACCAAAAGATACATATTGACCTGGCTGTTGCACAGGAGTGTATCCAGAAGCGGGTGGTCCGCTATGACAAGAATGGGGACAACCATTATGATACGATTTCCGCGTTTATCAAAAGCATGCGGGGCTCGGATCCGGATGCGGCGGTATATTACCTTGCCCGTATGCTGTATGCGGGGGAGGACATCAAGTTTATTGCAAGGCGTATTATGATATGCGCCTCGGAGGATGTGGGCAATGCGGATCCCCAGGCATTGGTGGTGGCGGTCAATGCGGCCATGGCAGTGGAGCGCATCGGCATGCCGGAGGCTCAGATCGTCCTGTCCCAGGCAGTGACCTATGTGGCTTCGGCTCCCAAGAGCAATGCTGCCTGCAATGCTGTATTTAAGGCCATGGAAGTTGTAAAGAGCCAGAGGACCATGCCGGTTCCCGTCCATTTACAGGACAAGCATTATAAGGGGGCGGAAAAGCTGGGCCATGGGGCAGGATACAAGTATGCACATGATTATCCCAAGCACTACGTGAAACAGCAGTACCTGCCCGATGGGCTGGAGGGGGAAGTGTTTTATGAGCCTTCCGACAATGGATATGAGAAGCAGATCGGACAGCATATGAAGTGGCTGAAAGAGTAGTTATGGAAATTTTTACTTTACATTCTTGTAGTTTCGTGTATATAATAGGGCTATACATAGATTAGCTGACAGTTTTCTCATGCTGTCAGCAGTCTGTTAGTCCCGAGCAATTCCCAAATCTGGAATAAACCCCGAATTTGAATGAACAGAAGATTATAGTTCTTGAGCATTTTTCAGATATGCTCTTGAATGTTAGGCATAAACCATCGGTCTGTTTTGGCGGATGATATGATTAATTTTGAATAAGGAGAGATACTATGCGGGAAAAACTACAGACCCTTCCTCTTGCAGAATTAAAAGAACTGGCAAGGAGCAGGGGAATCAAAGGCATCAGCAGCCTTCGCAAGGCGGAGATCATCGAACTGCTCTGTGCAGAGGCTGATAAAAACCCGGAGATCAAGCCGGCGGAGATGAAGAAAAAGGAAAGACGCCAGCCGCCGGCACAGGAGAGCGCATTGACAAGAAGCGCAGAACCCCAGAGCAGGCAGGAGAACGGTCCGTCCAGAAGCGCAGAACCCCAGAGCAGGCAGGAGAGCAGACAGGATAATACATCTTCCAGGAACACGGAATTTCAGGACAGGCAGGAAAACAGGGCTCAGGAATCCCAGGAGACCAGAAATCAGGAGTCCAGAAACCAGGAGTCCAGAAATCAGGATTCCAAAAATCAGGAGAACAGAAACCAGGAGTCCAGAAGCCAGGATCCCAGACGCAATATGAACCGGTCTTATGAAAATAACAAATACTCTTCCTCCAAACCCCAGATGTCCAGACAGCATACGGGCGGCGGACAGAACCAGGGGTCATACCAGCAGAACTCCGAAAGCGGGGAGCGGTCCTTCAGGCAGGATAACAGGACGGATGCGGCAGGCATGTCCAATCAGGACATGGCGGAACTGGACAGCGGGATCGAGGCCAACGGAATTCTGGAAGTCATGCCGGATGGATTTGGGTTTATACGCTGTGAGAATTTTCTTCCAGGTGAGAACGATGTGTACGTGGCACCGTCACAGATCCGCCGTTTTAACCTGAAAACAGGCGATATCATTGCAGGCAACAGGAGAGTGAAATCTGCAACAGAAAAATTTGCAGCCCTTCTTTATATCAAGACAGTGAACGGCTATCCTCTCAGCGCCACTGAGACCAGGCCTAATTTTGAAGACCTGACCCCTATTTTCCCCAACAAGCGTCTGCACATGGAGATGCCTGGAATCAAGACATCCGTGGCCATGAGGGTGGTGGATCTGCTTTCACCCATCGGTAAGGGACAGCGAGGCATGATCGTATCCCCGCCCAAGGCAGGTAAGACCACGCTTTTAAAGCAGGTGGCAAAGGCGATTACCACCAATCACCCGGACATGCATCTGATGATCCTGCTCATCGATGAGCGCCCTGAGGAAGTGACGGATATCAGGGAAGCGATCGTTGGGCCCAATGTGGAGGTGATCTACTCCACCTTTGATGAACTTCCGGACCGCCACAAAAGGGTGTCCGAGATGGTAATAGAGAGAGCTAAAAGGCTGGTGGAGCATGGACGTGACGTGATCATTCTTTTGGACAGCATAACCCGTCTTGCCAGGGCATACAACCTGACCGTTGCGCCCAGTGGACGTACGCTTTCCGGCGGTCTGGACCCGGCGGCCCTTCACATGCCGAAACGATTCTTCGGCGCTGCCCGCAACATGCGCGAGGGAGGAAGCCTGACCGTGCTGGCAACCGCGCTGGTGGACACGGGAAGCCGCATGGATGATGTTGTGTATGAGGAATTTAAGGGAACCGGCAACATGGAGCTGGTTCTGGACAGGAAGCTGTCCGAGAAGCGTATTTTCCCCGCCATTGATATCCTTAAGTCAGGCACAAGAAGGGATGACCTTCTGCTGTCCAGGGAGGAAGCCGAGGCAGTGGATATTATTCACAAAGCCACGAACTCCCTGAAGCCTGAGGATGCGGTGGAAAAGGTACTGGATCTGTTCGCAAGAACCAGGAACAACAGGGAGTTTGTGGAAAACGCAAAGAGAATCAGATTTTATTAATGGGGAACATAGGTCGGTTCGGTCACAGGGACACGTTCCTTTCCTTTAACAGGTCGCGGATCTCAGCCAGAAGCTCTTCCTGGGTGGGACCGGCCGGTGCAGGGGCCTCCTCCTTTTTCTCCTCCTCGTGGTGGAAGCGGGAGCTGACCACGGCCACGGCCTTGATCATAAAGAACATACATGCTCCGATAATGATAAAATCAAGTATATTCTGGAGGAAGCTGCCGTACAGTATGGCGGCTTCTTCTTTTACTTTTTCACCGTTTTCCCATACCGCGGGATTGATTACATATTTAAGCGTGTTAAAGCTTGCCCCGCCGGTCAGGGCTCCCAGCACAGGCATCAGTATATCGTTCACAAGGGATGTGACGATCTTGCTGAAAGCACCGCCGATGATAACGCCCACTGCCATATCAATGATATTGCCCTTCAGGATAAATGCTTTAAATTCCTTCATTACATTGTTTAAGTTACTCATTTGTGACCCTCCTGTCTTATGTAGTGTACTCTCGGAATCTCTTGGTACTCAGATTGGCGAAAAGTCAGCCAAAAGATGGATGCCGGGGAGACTCCGGGAGTACAATGTAATAGATACAGTATACACCATTTTGTGACCGGTTCACAGTGGTTTTTTCGGGCAGGATAAGGATATGGATTGTACTTTATCAGGTACAATCAAGAATCCGGGAAGAAATACCTGGATGCCGGGGCTGACTATGTGATCAGGGACATCCGGGAACTTCTCCCGATCCTTGATCCTTCCCTGCAATGAATTTGAATCTGCCTTATCCTGTGGATGGGGTTGTCTGATATGCTTATAATGATATGTTTATGATGATATACTTATGATTCCAGATCAGATTTCAGAAGTTCATTATATGTTTCAATAATCCGGTAAAAGGCATCCAGATCCGCCTCTCCGCACTGTTCGATCAGGTATGAGGTAGTCTGTGTGATGTCGGCAACGTCATAAGCTTTGTGGACAGAGGAGAGCCTCTGTCCTTTTTCTGTTACATACAGGCATACTGACTTTTCGTTATTTTCCTTGTAGCGCTTCTCCACATATCCGGAGTCCACCAGTTTTTTGATGACCTGGGAAATGGCGCTTTTGCTTTTGTGCCAGATCTTTGCCAGTTCAGTGGCCGTAATGCCCGGAGAATCTTCAATATATGTAAGGGTATGGATCTCCAGCATACTGAAGTTTTCGTTCTCATAAGTGTGATGGGCGTAGATGTAATTATGGTATAAGATGACGAATTCATATAATTTATCCGCCTTGGCGTTCAGCTTTTGATAGGCGCTGTTTATATCTGAAAGATGGCTCATATTAGTACTCCTATTCCGAAATATGTTTAAAAATGATCTTTATATGTAATAGTATCATAGATGGAAAATGGCTTCAATCATTTATTTCCAGCAAAATATGGAAATATTGTTAAGTAAATAAACTATAAAAATTTATTTTCAACATTTTTGTGTGCAAAATGCCCGATTTATAAAAAATGTATTAAAATTTTATTGACAATATGCACTAAGTATTTTATAATATAGTTCAGTTGGTTAACAATATTTCTTAAGAGAAAGGACGGTATATGTAATGGATATTGAGAAGTTCTGCAGGGAAAATTGTGTGGAGAGGCGAGGAACAGGTACGCTGAAGTGGGACTCCCTCCAGGAGATCTTTGGAGATGCCGAACTGCTCCCGCTCTGGGTGGCGGATATGGAGATCCAGTCACCGGCAGCAGTGAGGGAAGCACTGGTAAAGCGTGTGGAGCACGGCGTGTTTGGCTATGGAAGAGTGGAGGATTCATATTTTGACGCTTTCTTTGCATGGCAGAAGAAGCACCACAATGTAGAGTATGTCAGGGAGAATGTAAGATTTGCCACCGGAGTGGTAGGCTCGCTGTATGCGGCTGTAAGGGCATATACCAAGGAGGAGGCCTCCGTTATCATCTGCCCTCCGGTATACTATCCATTTTACGATGCCATACTGAATACAGGAAGAAAGCTGGTAACCTGTGAACTTGATAACAACAACGGTTACTACACACTGGACTTTGAAAAGTTTGAGAAAGAAATCACTGATAATAAGGTAGAGATGTTTATCCTGTGCTCCCCTCACAATCCTGTGAGCCGGGTATGGTCTGAAGAGGAGCTGGACACCATGTTTGACATCTGCCGCAGACATGGAGTGCTGGTGGTTTCTGATGAGATCCATCAGGATTTTACTTACGAGGGAAAGAAGTTCGTATCCTCCGCCCTGGTTGGGGACGGCAAGTACAAGGATATCCTGATCACCCTCAATGCCGGATCCAAGACATTTAACCTGGCCGGTCTGATCCATTCCCATGTGATCATTTTCGACAAGCAGCTGATGGAGACCTATGATGCTTATATTAAGGGGATCGGCTCTGCGGAAGTCAACCTGATGGGAATTGTGGGCGTGGAGGCCGCTTTCCGTGGCGGAGAAGAATGGCTGGATCATGTAAAGGCATTGATCATGCACAATTATAATTATATGAAGCAGGAGTTTGCAAGGGAGCTTCCCAAGATTGTGGTTACGCCTCTTGAGGGAACATACCTGTCCTGGATCGACCTTCGAGGTTATCTCACAGGTGAGGAGACAGCGGACTTTATCCAGACCAAGTGCCGTCTTGCCTGTGATGTGGGAGAGTGGTTCAGCCTTATGGCGCAAGGGTTTATCCGTATTAACCTGGCTACAGATAAGAAGAATATCGTTACTGCTGTTGAGAGCATTATTAAAAACATCAAGGAAAAGGTGGGGGAATAAATGGCTGTTTATATCAGTATAATCTGTTTTTTAATCTATCTGGGCGTTCTGTTTGTATTGCAGAAAAAAGGCAAATCCTTTAATGTACGTGTAGTGGCCGGTCTGTTCGGCGGTATTATATTTGGTGCGATTTTAAAGACAGTGGCGGATGACGCAGCGGTTTCAGAGAGTCTGCGGTGGATCAGCCTGGTGGGCACCGCATACACCAAGCTTTTAAAGATGATGGTAATCCCGCTGATCTTTGTATCCATTGTGTGTGCTATCATCAACCAGAAGTCAGGCAAGAACCTTGGAAAGATCACGGCCCTTGTACTGGCGATCCTCCTGTCCACAGCCGCGGTTGCAGCAGTGGTAGGCGGCGTTACGGCAACTGCATTTGGCGTCAGCGCAGAGGGACTGGAGATCGGCGAGGCCGAGAGC
>OBXC01001204.1_pt1 | contig 13290 bp, 15 predicted proteins | sample 1538111 | NCBI WGS metagenome assembly OBXC01 (sample SAMEA2580137, study PRJEB22360) | human gut metagenome | biome: human gut; feature: human-associated habitat; material: faeces | place: Denmark | collected 2008/2010 | reverse complement strand
ATCCGTCCAGGCGGTCTTTTGTCACTGAGCACGGCAAGGAGATGAATCTCTATCCCCAGGAGATGTCCCTGCTGGGCGGGGCCAACGGCAGTATCCGGCTGGCCGATGAAGAGGGTGTCTTTGTTAAGACGGACAAAAAAATCACTGTGGCGGCCCAGAAAGGCGTTTATCTGAAAGCGAAGACTACGGGATTTTCTGCTCCTATGGGTGAGTTTGCGATGGCAAAGGGAAGCATTGTAGATGGAACAGTTGAAACTTCCATAGTCCAATCCGGTCAATATGATTTCCTTTCTATAAGCGATACTCATATGGAAGGAAGAGAGTTCCAAGATAATGGTCCCGTTGAAGGTGAGCTGCAAGCAGGCGAAACAAGCGACAACCTGGCTGTTCAGCTTTTCGGAAATGCCGTTATTGGGCTGGCTGTAGTGGGTTGCTTGGCGATTGTCGGGGTCGTCGCAGCAGCAATCGCAGGTGTCGCTCTGGCGACAATAGGAGTTGCGGCTGCTTGCGTGATGGGTGCGGCGGCAGTTGGGACTGCAATAGGCACAGCCCATGATGCGATGAGAGGAGAAGCGCGCTCTACTGGAGAAGCGGTATTGGATACGATTGGCTGGGGACTCAATGGATTGTTGCTGTTTACTGGCGGTGCAGCACTTTTTGGGCTTCGTAGTATTGTTGCTGCAGCTCCATATGTAGGCCAACTCACTGTGAAACAAATTGTTGCGACTATGATAGGAAACGGAATAGTGGGGGGACTTGCTGGTGGTGGGGGCAACCTCACATTTCAGCTCATTCGTTCTTTTATTGAAAAACCGGGGTATGCTGATATTGACATCAATTGGAATGATGTCAATTCTGCAACCTGTTCTGGTGTAATCCCAGGGGTGATGGCGGGAACTGGATTAAATGCAGCGTGGCAAATATTGTTTAATGCAACACTTGGTGCACAGTCTGAATGGGTAGATGGAGATGGTTTAGATGATATGATTTTTGCAGCTATAACAGGTGGCATAATAAATCGGTATGCTGGAGATGGAATGCTAGCTGATCGGAAAACATTTAGTCAAATATTAGAGGCAATAAAAGCGAGTATTGATGAATCGTGGGGAGCATCTGTTATAGAAGAACTGCTCGATGAATTATACAAAAAAGCAGATGGAACTATGACCGCTAATTGAACTCTCAATTTACTGTGTTAAATGGTGGGTGAAACAGAAGCGATGGCTGAATCAATTATCGAATCCGGTTTGTTATGGCTATTCCTTGTAGCCATATCAGTTCTTACAGGGAGAGCGTGTTCTGCTTACTTTCCCTTCTTGGTTACATCCAAGTTTTACTATGAAATAAAAAGCCCCAAACTAAAAGGGATTTTGATAAGTCCACACATTGACCGCACACTGACTATAGCTGCAGATTATAAGGATCGCAACAAGCTCCCACTAATCGGATGTATATGGTATATCATGGCATTTCCAATGATAACAGTTGGGTATTTTTTTCTAACTGGTTATAGGCTGGGAGCCATTACACAAGACGCACCTTTAATGTTTTTTTTAGGAAAACTCTTTACGACCATCTTTCCTGCATATCTTTACTTTATGCCTATCGCAATAATTCTTTATAGGGTTGATTATTATCTTGGAAAGCGGATAAATCCTGACACTTAAATTATGGCTTGTCTGTGCAGAACGAGAGGAAAATTTTATGTGGGTACAAAAAATTCCAGAATTTCATAGCGGGCACATCTTAAAGCAGGAGATGATGGTGGAGCTCTCCTCCTATCTCTACCACCTGGGGCCCCTTCTATATCAGAATTGCACGGATGGAATCGTGAGCGGCTGTGCGCTGACAACAACAGAGGACAGCATCGTGGTCAACCCGGGAGTGATCCGCTACGAGGGTGAGCTTTATCTGATCCGGGAGCCGCAGCTGATTCATTACACTCCAACTAATACCACCCGGGTCCTCAACATCGTATTTCACGATCAGGTGCAAACGGACGCTTTCGTGACCCGCGAGATGGAACTTACTTTTACAGAAAGAGTCTCCTCCGAAATGCGCTATCTGGAGCTGTGCCGCTTCAAGCTCCAACCTGGCGCAGGTCTGAGATACACTTATACCAGCTTTGCAGATCGGGAGACGGAGTACGATACCCTGAACACCATCCATGCTCCGTTCTGCGGCTTGGGAAGGCCCACCCTCTCACCGGAAATCACCGCCCACTTTGCGCGAGAGGCTTTGGCGGCGGGGGCGGACGGCTCTGACGCGGTCTTCTGCATGATGCTGCTCTCAGCCAGAGAGCCAGTCCAGGCTGAGGCCCTGGAGGCGTACATTCATTTTAAGCTGGGGAAGGACTATTCCTGCCAGTCTAACCTCGGGCTGTACCAGGGGCTGAGCGATTGCCTGAAACAATTTACTGGCAAGCAGCACACAGTAGCTTCCAGGCGTAACCCGTGGAGCATTATGATGGACTAAGCGGAGGTGCGGTATGTCATACCAGGACGAAGAATTGCTGCGGCTGCGGCAGAAGGCGGAAGAGTTTAATAAACAACGGGTTTCTGAGGACACACTTGCGGAGGAATTGAAAGAGTCTATCCATGATCCGGTGACCCACATTACCAAAATCCCTGTTGTATTTGAGGAGAGGGATTTACTGGACGGCCGGATCGTGATGCGGGTGCCGAGAGATCTTGGGCAGCTAACGGATGACGCTGTGAGGCAACAGTTTCTCATAGAGAGTAAACCTCAATTTGTCTATGAACTTCCCTACCTTCCCTTTGGACTCACCTTTATGCTGACGGAAATTCAAGGTGATGAAACTCGGATCGAGCAGATGTTTCCCTATATGGTAAATACGGTAAAGACCGTGGGCCCGAATATCCGTATCCTTTCTACAGGGAAAAAAGTAATTCACGGCATATTCCATACTGAGGATCTAGAACTCAATCTATTGACCTATCATGTTGAGGGGCCAAGTGGGACTGTCCACGCCCTTGTTGATCGGGCTAGAAGAACCGCAAGTCAATACCTTGGCGGGAGTGCAGCGGACGGGGACGCAGCACACAGATTGGATGCTTGCGCAGGTGGATATATTCACAATATCCCATTTAGAAGGCCATCTGAACCTCAGCGTCAAGTGGGACGTGGTTGGAAGACTCGGTGGAAACAAATTGAGCCAGGAAGATGGCATATATTGATTCCGAAGGGAGGAAATCAAAAATGAAAGTTTCGTACCATATGAATTTTGATAAAGGTTATTCCGGCGCATTAAATAAATATGGTGGATTACCAACCCATTTACCCTCTCAATGGCCACAGATTGATGGATGCAATTTATCATTTTTGTTTCAAATCTATTGCGACCAAGAAAAGCTTGTCATTCCTGATACACTTTGCATACAAGGTTACCAACTTATTGAAGATGGAGATTATAATTCTGATATAGTAATTATGCAACTTCCATTAAATGCTCAAAGAAATATAAGGAATGAGGGAATACGTGATTTCACTTTAGAGGAAGGTGATATATTATTCCAAAAAGTATTTGAATATGATGAATACTATGAAAATATTGATAGAGGGATCAATGTTTTCTCTTCAAAGCTTCAGGGGTGGTACCCAGAGGACGAATTTTCAGAACAAAGGAAATTCTTGGGGTGGCTGAATGATGAAGAGCCATTCTGTATTGGGGCAAATAATAAGCTATGCCTATTTCTTGATCCAGTAAATAAAATTGCTACAGACTACTATTAAAGATTTACAATATTGGTACTGAAGGCTACGCCTACAACACGGATGGTATACCCGGGCCGCTCGCCAGCGTGAGAAAGGCGGACGGCTCCACAGAGCAGTATGCCTACAACTTCGCGGGGGATATGATCTCCTCCACCGATGGTGAGGGCCACACCACTCAATATGAGTACAACCGCATGGGGAAGATCTCGGCCATCGTGGACCCCGCCGGGGAGCGGGAAACCTATCACTACGACGGCCAGGGGCGGCTCATCCGCAAGACGGACCGCAACGGCGTGACGGTGGAGCTGGGGTACAACCTCTATGGCGCGCCCCTGTTCAAAAAGGAAAAAGACGGCGCTCAGGGTGATTTTTACGAATACACCCCAGAGGGCTTACTCAAGTGCGCCATTTCCGCCGGGATGCGGTACGCCTATGAGTATGACGAGATGGGCCGCATGACCCGCAAGAGCGCCAGCGGGCGGACCCTGCTGGCCCTGGAGTATGACAAGAACGGAAATAAGGTACGGCAGATCGACGTCACGGGCAAGCTGACCGGATTCGACTACGACCCCATGGGGCAGCTTCTACGCCTCGTCGACGACGGGCAGGAGCTGGCAGCCTACACCTATAACCCGGACGGGACGCCCAGGACCGTGACCCACGGCCCTATCCGGCAGGAATACGCCTACGACCTGGACAAGAACCTGATGGGCCTCACCGTCCGCTCGGGGGACACCCTGCTCTCCCAGACCAGCTATGCCTACGATGGAAACGGCAACCGCATCCGAAAGCAGGCCCTGGACGGGACCACCCTGTACCAGTACGATGCCCTCAATCAGCTCCAGCGGGTGGACTACCCGGCCTATTCCGAAGAGCTGTTCTATGACAAGGCGGGCAACCGCGCCCGGCGTCTGGTGGGCGGCGAGGAGGAGCTGTACCAGTACGACCCCCGCAACCGCCTGATGGCCCTGACCCGGGGCGGCGTGACCACGCCCTTCCAGTACGACAATGCCGGCAACCTGCTCCAGGATGACAAGGCCCGGTACAGCTACGACGCCTTCAACCGGACGGTGAAGGTGGAGACCTTTGACGGCAACGTGCAGATAAACCGTTACGACGCCGAGGGCCTGCGCCACGAAATGGAGGAGAACAGCCGGTTGGTGCGCTTCATCTTCCACAAGGGGGAGGCCGTGGCAGAGCAGGAGGAAAACAGCAATGTGATCCGCCTGATCCGCGGCTCGGAGCTGATCGCCCGCAGCAGCGACAGCGAGAGCGCCCGGACATACTACCACTACGCCAGCGATGAGATGGGGTCAACCACCCATATCGTCGATGAAAACGGCAATGTGCAAAACCGCTATGCCTACGACGCCTGGGGAAAGATAGAGGTCAAGGAGGAGGCCGTCCCCAACCGCTTCACCTACTACGGCCAGCAGATTGACCCCATCACCCAGCAGTATTACCTGCGGGCCCGCTTCTATAACCCGGTCATTGGCCGCTTCACCCAGGAGGATACCTACCGGGGCGACGGGCTGAATCTGTATGCGTACTGCGCGAACAACCCGGTTTACTATATTGATCCGAGTGGGTATAGTTATAGTGAAGAAGAACTGACCCGATTTGCAGAATGGTTTAATTCTGCAAGTAAGGAAGATATTAAATTGTTAATGTCAATAAAAGATGTTAGTGCTGAAATTAAAACAGCTTTACGAAACCAAGGTTCTATGCATGAGTGGCTTCCTGTATCTCAGGCTACGATTTCCAGAGGGTGGGGAGCAACAGCAGAAGATATTTGGACATGGACAACACCGACAGACAGCACATATTTTGTTAACATTGTGGATAAAAAGGGAGTTCTGCACAGTGGACTCCATGGTAAAGATGGCAGCACAGCCGCACATAACCAAATTTTTGCTATGATGCGTGAAAGCCCCAACATAGAAGAGTTTAAAAGAAAACTGAATCTTTGGGCAGATGAACATGTAAAACTTATAGATCCTAATACTGGAGCGGATATTTTGGTAGGTCGAAATGCATTGCCTGATGGACTGAGGATTTCTGAGTCGGAGTTGGATATATCTCCACGAGCAATATATAGAAACAAATAAAGCGTTTTAGTTTGTTGTGAAAGAGGATTGCTATGTTATCTAAAAATATTATATCGCAGTATTATGATACCTTTTTCAAGCAGTATCCCCAAAAAGCAAGTTTGTCAGGAGTTATTGATAGTTTACAACGATATGATGTTTCCCATATGTTAAGTTCTATGGATTCTAGTTTTAAAGGAATCCATATATCCAAAAAATATTTGCTAAACGAGGAAATTAGCGAGTGGAGTGAATTACCTGAGTATTTATCTGTTCAGGACTTAAAAGATATAAATAAACGTCATGGTAATAGCTTGCACTGGAAACTTCTAGATTCTACCGTTACTGACGCACAAATAGATGAATATAAGAAACGATGGAATATCAGCCTTCCAAAGGATTTTGAGGTATTTTTAAAAAGTTATGCAAATTTACTCTGCGAAATCGAGATCTTTCTTGAAAAAGGAGACTTAGCTCCAACCCGCTTAGAGTTGCCGCTTATGCTCTGGGGTAACGAAATGTCTGATTTTAATGTTAATTTAGACATTGAGGTTACACAACTCCTAAGTGAATTAGGATATATCCTAATTGCAACAAAAAATGGTTATGAATGGTGGTGCTTAGATAGTCAGAGTGGGGAAATTGTCAGTTATACAGATGATGATGATTATAGCGATATAGAAGATTGCTATAATAAAAAAATGCTTTTTGAGCGACATGGTTTTATTAAATTTAACAGTTTTAATGATTTTTTGCAGGCATGCTTTTTATCCAGATAATCGCTATAGCAACTGTTAAGGTGAGACTTACTTCGTTTACTGATCCGCCCCAACGAGTACGACCCGGAAACGGACAGCGGCGACGGTTTCCAGTTCACCTATGACGCCCAGGGCCGGGTGCTCACGGTGCTCAGCCCGGACGGCCACGTGCTCCAGAGCAATGCCTACGATGCCGATGGCAGGTTGCTCCAGCGGCTGGACGGCGTGGGCAGCGGTGTGAAGTACGAATACGACCTGGCCGATGCCCAGCGGCGGATCGTGAGCATGGGCGGAGCCAGCCAGGAGCTGGAGTACGACGCCCAGGGCCGTATCACCGGCATCGTGGACGGGAACGGCAGCGAGACAAAGTACCTGCTGGACGAGTGGGGCCGCATCACCGGTGTGGTGAAGACGGACGGTTCGACAGAGCGGTATGCCTACAACTTCGCGGGGGATATGGTATCCTCTACCGATGGCGAGGGCCACACCACTGGAACAGAAGATGATGAGGGGAGAAAGGGTATGATGTTCAAACGGACAGCGGCGACGGCTCCCAGTTCATCTATGACGCCCAGGGCCGCGTGCTCACGGTGCTCAGCCCGAATGTCTCTATTGCCGGGATGATATGTACATCCTGTTCCTAAACGCGTGATGTTAGTGCAAAGACAGAAAGCTAAGATATTTCAAAGAAATCGTTTTCTACTGGAAGCAGGAACAAAAGTTATATTCATTTGAGAGAAAAGAGAGGATGACAGAGATGGATCAAAAGCAATTTGGATCAATTCTTCAAAACAGTCTGGGAGGAAATAACAAGGAAAAGCAAGTCAAGACACAGCGGCTCTCCATTGTGGGACACTTGCTTCGTTGGGATGATGTGGTGATTCAGATTAGCAACATTTCACTGATCAGTACATCCAATTTGCAGCAGACGCCGATGCCGTTTTGGGCGATTATTTTGATCATATTCGGCGTTGTGCTGCTGCCTATCATTTGGTGGGCGAGCTTACTTTGCCTGGCACTTGGTATATTGGTGATATGGGCATGGTACAAAGAGACGAAGAAGACAGAGAAATATAAATATTTGAACATTCAACTGAACTCTGGGCGTATGTTCTCGCTGTTGTTTGAAAATCAGGAGTTTTTGAATCAGGTCCTGGATGTGTTTGCGAATATTTTTGAGGATGACAATGACCAGGCCCAAAACAGGGATATACGCATTGATATTCAAAACTGCCATGTGGATGATCGTTCCAACTTGAATATCAAGGTAGATAATAGTCAAGCTGACAATGGCGGTGCAGTGATTGGAGCCATCAATATCAACAAAACGGGACCTCTTCTGTAAAGATAAGGGGATTGTCTAGAGGAGTACATAATGAATATCAATATCACAGCCAACAACAATTCATTTAGCAATAATTCGCAGTTGATTGGTTCGATCAATGAAAATACTGTGCCCCTGGGTCGGGAGGAAGAAATTCTGGATGAATTGCAGGCCATCCGAGAGAAGTTGATGTCCGCCGAGGAATTATCCAGCCAGCTCGCCGCATTGGAGCGAGCGATCCGGGAGAAAAATCAGCCCCAAATTCGAGATATTGTCCGGCAGTTGACCATCGATTTTTCGTCTTCGCTTCTGTCCAGCCTTGCCGGCAGCGGACTGCTGGCACTGCTGGGAAGGTGAGATGCGTTGATCGTGTAAGCCGAGTCTCAGGTATCATATCCGCCTGAACCAGGGGAATTTATCATGTGCCTATGCGCTATCTGGCATAGAAAACACCGGGGCCCATCTATGCTGTTTAGCATAGGTGGGTCTTGTTCCCATATCCATGGAAACCAACAATTTTTCGTAGTGGTGTGGAAAGTAGAGGGGGAGACGATATGTCGGATTGCAAAGACATTGCAGAGATCATTGAAGACTATCGCTATGAGGATCGCAAATCGGGAGCGTTGGGAATATCGATCGACAAATCCCACGTGGAAAAATGGATCGACCAGTTCCCGGAAAATCAAGATATTATTTTGCGTAAGACAAAGAAACTTTTGGACAATTTTTACTATTCTCAAGCTCAGACATACGCGTTTCTAAAAATGGTTGCTATGTACAATGAGTGGGGAGATCCGAAGGATATTATGGAGAAGGCATATTTTTTGGATTGCCAGACAGAAGGACATAGCCAGCACAGTCTGTTGGACATGATGGAGCAGGTTGTTCAAGAATGCTATCATGTTCAAATCAAGCGAACAAATAGAGCAGTAGAGGGTGAAGCATTATATCTCTACCTTGATGATGGGCTTTTTTCAGGCAAAACTTTAGTACAGGATATGCAGTCCTTGATTCCTGATATTCAGGAAGGCTCTGAAATAATCGCTATTTTTATGGTTTGTTATAGTTTTGGGGCTTGGTGGGCAAACAGGCGTGTTGAAGAGATGTTTGGTAAGAAACAATTATACTTTAGATTTTTATATCAACGACATTTGGAGAACTCATCTGGAACAAAATATCCGTTTGACTGCCTGCGCCCAACAAAATATCAAAGTGATGCACTTGATAGATACATAGAAATTTTAGAAGCAGAACATCAAAGGACCCCCAAAAAGAAGCTCTTACTCTACCGCGATTCTTCCCTTCCCAAAAGTGAGCTATTTGGATCAGAAGAAAAACGGTTGGTGTTAGAAAAGGGTTTGATGGAGGCGGGATTAAAAATTTACAATTTGGCACAGAACCAAGCGGAATATATGCGGCCAATGGGATTTGATAACCGCATTTCATTGGGCTTTGGCGCATTTTTTTCAACCTTTATGAATATGGCAAATAATTGCCCATTAGCCTATTGGTGGGGCGATCCGGGAGCCGGAGAATGGCATCCTTTCAGTAGGTGGTATCCCTTGCTACCAAGAAGGGCCCACGATAATACAGGATACTGCTCATGGTAGGTACAGAAGAGGTGCGCACCTATCTTGCAAAAGACTGTATTGCTTTTCGGAAAACAAATGAGACGTTTGGCGGCCTGTCTAATATGGCGCCTGGATTTCCAATTGAAATTTTGGGCACCAAAATTTTAACAGCAGAGGCGCTTTATCAAGCTTGCCGCTTTCCGGGGTATCCTGCTCTGCAACACGATATAATTGCCCAACACAGTCCTATGTGCGCGAAAGACTTGAGCCGACGGTATCAGTATTTGACCAGGCCAGACTGGGAAGACGTCCGTGTGAAAATTATGAAATGGTCATTGCGGGCAAAATTACTATGTAACTGGGACAAGTTCGGGGAGTTGCTAAAAAGCACAGGGACGAAGATTATTGTTGAGGACTCCAGCCGAGATCTTTTTTGGGGCGCTGCAAGGAAGGGCTTAACCTATACGGGAGTAAATGCACTTGGCCGGTTGTTGATGGAGTTAAGAGGTAAATATCTGGAATTGGAGAGGCGAGATCATGTGCAACTTCTCCCGCTAAATATTCCGGATTTTCTCCTGCTTGGACAGTTGATTGAACCTTTGAGTTACAAAATACGGAAATAGAGATGTTTGACAATATCACGGGAAGGAGCTGGAAACATGGATTTTTTAGATAAAAAGATCATAGAGATGCGACGGAAGGAGGCCCAGAAAGAGCTAAATATACGTGAAGATGGGCTCATCATAAACGGAGAGCAAATAGACTTTCAGGAAACGCCGCTGTTCCATGAAAAAATGACGATTCTGCTTCCCGCGACCTTTGTGGACATGCCCCAGAAAATCGCAAGGATCAAATATCCCTCTGAGCAGCGTCCGCAGATCATCAAGACCGATCTTCTTGGCAGCACCAACTTTGCCTTCAACCTGTTTGACAAGGCGATCAAACCTGCTCAGATGAAGTCCGCCGCCGACGGCATGAAGTCCATTTTGAAAAAGGTCAACCCAGCTAATATCTTCTATGAGAGCGGGACGGAGCCGCTGGGCGAGACTATGCTGAGCTGGTTTGAATTTAAGGGGCACGGGATTGATACCCAGATCTATTACATTATGTTTCTGACCTCGATTGGCGGCAAGCTGATGCACGGCATTTTCAACTGTGCGGTTGCCGATATGGAGGCGTGGAAAGAGGCGGCCTTTCAGGTGATCCGCTCCATTCAGGACCGGACGGAAAATTAGGGAGGGAGCGTTATGCGGGAATATGTGTTAAAGCTGGCCCCATTCCAGACACTGAATGTCTTGTCCTGCCATGTCAGAAAGCAGATCAACGACCACGCTCGGTTTGAGTTTTCTGGCCTGATCCGTGCGGAGGATGAGGAAAAATACCTGAATACCGGCATGGAGGAGATTCAAGTCAAGCTCCTTCTTGAGTGTGAGGGCGAGCCTGATTATGTTCTCTGCTGCGGCATCGCCCAGGATATTCAGATTCAGAAGGCCGGAGATCTCCGGAAACTCACGGTCCAGGTCGTCAGCGGAAGCTACCTCATGGATCTTGTTCGGAAAGTGCGGGTATTCCAGAATAGCGGGTCTACATATGACACAGTTCTGAAGCACAATGAAAAGAACTATCAGAGCGCGGGCCATTCTATGATTGCTGGTGCCGGCGCGACGATTGGGAATCTGCTCGTACAGTACCATGAGACAGATTGGGAATTTGCCAAGCGGCTGGCCAGCCATTTTAACGATGTGGTGGTCCCTGCATGCCGGACGGATGGCGTGAATTATTTCTTCGGATTTCCGGATGGCCGGCAGAATATCGGCCTGTCCAAGAGTACGTACACCATTCGGAAGGATGCCGCCGGCTATTTGGAGAAAACAAAAAATCAAGGTGCGCCCCTGATTGAGGCCGACGCCCTATGCCTGGAGGTTGACAGCCGGGACATTTATGAAATCGGGGACAGCTTCCCCTTTCACGGCCAGACGTTTTGTATCTACGATATAGAGAGCAACCTGGATGGGCAGGAACTGGTGCACCACTACAAATTGAAATCCAAAGCGGCGCTCCAGACCATCAAGCAGTACAATGAACGGATGATTGGGGCTTCCCTGGAAGCCAATATTGTCGGTGTGTCCAAGGACACGGTGCAGGTCAGCATCGCGGCGGATGGGATTCAGGACGGAAAGAAGTGGTTTTTGTATTCGACGGTCTATTCTTCGCCGGACGGGACCGGCTGGTACTGTATGCCGGAGGCCGGCGACTCTGTCCGCCTGTATCTCCCAAACGAGAAAGAAAAGGATGGATACATCATCAGCGCGGTCCATCTGGAAGCGACTGGAGAGGCCCGCAGTACGCCGGATAACAAGTCCCTGAAGAGCAAATATGGCAAAGAGGTGCTGTTCACTCCATCCCTGCTCCGTCTCACAAACAACAATGGCATGTCCGTGGAAATCTCGGACGAGGACGGCATCATCATCAGCAGCGATAAGGGCGTCACCATTGAGGCAAAAGAGGGGCTGCAGATTGCCAGTCTGGAACAGTCGATTGAGGTCATCGCGCCGGAGTCCATTATGATGGAGCAAGGGGAAACCAAGCTGACGCTAAAGGATGAGATCCATCTGGATGGCGCGCAGGTGCACATGGAATAAAGGAGCGTACCGATGGAGCGAATGGAGCAAATGGCTTCCCTTGCCGCAGAAGTGATGAGGCGGAGTTTCATAGATGAAATCAGGGATATATTTCAATCGCTGGGGCAGGGCAGCCAGCAGATCAAAGACAGCATTGCCACTGCCGTCATGGCGGCCTTACATGAAGCGGCGCAGAAGGAAAAGGCCCCGATTGCCTATGTCAGCTTTTCCCTTTTGCAGAGCAATCTCCTCCTTGGACGCTATGCGTTGCGGGTGGATGCCTGGGACAAGCGATTCCTGCTTGACGATGACGAAGCATCCTCCGAGTGGGATTTTCAGTTTATGTTTCAGAGGAGTGGCCCCGATATGGACGCGGTTGCCGCCAAGGTACGGGAGACGATGACGCGTGTGCAGGACTATGAGCTGAAAGAGCTGGAACGCGCCTACTGTCTGAACTACTATGCAATCGCGTTTGAGGTGTTCAGGGCGGCGCTTCCATCCTGCTTTCCAGCATTGATGAAAAATCCGGCTCTCTGGGCTGATGAGGTGAATTTTACAGTGGGGGCATATATGGAGCAACAGCAGCTCATTTGTCAGTGGAGGCCGGAGATATGAATTATTTTTTGCTGGAGAGTGACCCACTCTACACAGATGCCCCAACCCTGCGGGACTGGAGCGGGAAAATTGACCGTTCCTGTATCATGCCGGGCAAATCCCATCAGATCCCCGCACGCATGATTCTTGACATCTTTCCAAATCCTCATATGGTTTTTACCGATATAATTGATTTTCCATTTTTGCTCCTCTCAAAAACCTGCATGGATGTAATCAAGTTCTATGAGCCGCAGGTCATCTCCAAGCAAATCATCCTGCTGGATGCGGAAAATCGGCAGAAGCAGACTTACTATCTCCCTATTCTGCCCCACCTTGACTGTTTGGCTGAGGAAAGCATTCTGTCGCCGGATCGAAGTGAGCTAAAAGAGGGGATTTTAGATGCTGGTCGTATAGGTAGAGATGGGATTTTTTATATCGCCGGCCTCTCCCCCTTTTATACAGTTGTCCGTTTGGATGTGTTGGAGAGTATGCTGAAGCGTGGTACCAGAGGCATAAAAGTTACGCCGATGAAGGCGGTGTTTGACGAAGTCTGCAAATAAAAAGTCAATAGGGAGATGAAGAAAAATTGAGGCGGGAAAA
>OBXC01001200.1_pt1 | contig 13347 bp, 11 predicted proteins | sample 1538111 | NCBI WGS metagenome assembly OBXC01 (sample SAMEA2580137, study PRJEB22360) | human gut metagenome | biome: human gut; feature: human-associated habitat; material: faeces | place: Denmark | collected 2008/2010 | reverse complement strand
TTCTCTGCGCCGTAAGACGGGTTTGCTCCCGGTGACAGCGGCTCGCCTGCTTTTCTTCCATCCGGCAGTGTTCCGGTTGCTTTTCCGTATACAACGTTGGATGTGATCGTCAGGATCGATGTTGTCGGCTCGGAATCTCTGTATGTATGGCATTTGCTCAGTTTATGCATAAATGTCTTCAGAAGCCAGATCGCGATATCGTCTGCACGGTCGTCGTCGTTTCCGTATCTCGGGAAATCTCCTTCGATCTCGAAATCTGTTGCGACTCCGTCCTCGTCACGGATTGCTTTTACTTTCGCGTATTTGATCGCGCTCAGGGAATCTACTACATGTGAGAATCCTGCGATACCTGTTGCAAATGTACGTCTTACGTCTGTATCGATCAGAGCCATCTCCGCTGCTTCGTAGTAATATTTATCATGCATATAGTGGATCATGTTCAGGGTGTCTACATACAGTTTGGACAGCCATTCCATCATCTCGTCATATTTTTCCATTACTTCATCGTAATCCAGGTACTCGGATGTGATCGGTCTGTAAGCCGGTGCAACCTGTACTTTTGTCTTCTCATCCACACCGCCGTTGATCGCGTAAAGCAGACATTTTGCAAGGTTCGCACGAGCTCCGAAGAACTGGATCTCTTTTCCGGTCTGTGTTGCGGATACACAGCAGCAGATGCTGTAATCATCGCCCCATACCGGACGCATTACATCGTCGTTCTCATACTGTACAGAACTTGTCTTTACAGAGATCAGAGATGCATAGTTCTTGAAGTTTTCCGGAAGTCTCTCGGAATACAGAACTGTCAGGTTCGGCTCCGGTGACGGTCCCATGTTCTCCAGTGTGTGCAGGAAACGGTAGTCATTCTTTGTTACCATAGAACGTCCGTCCTGTCCAAGACCTGCCATCTCAAGAGTTGCCCATACCGGGTCTCCGGAGAACAGTTCATTATAAGAAGGAATACGTGCAAATTTAACCATACGGAATTTCATAACGATATGGTCGATCAGTTCCTGTGCTTCGCTCTCTGTCAGCTTTCCTGCTTTCATATCTCTTTCGATATAAATGTCAAGGAACGTGGAAATACGTCCGACACTCATAGCCGCACCGTTCTGAGTCTTGATCGCTGCCAGATATCCGAAGTACAGCCACTGTACCGCTTCTTTTGCATCTTTTGCCGGCTGAGAAATATCATATCCGTAAACGGCAGCCATTTCTTTCATTTCCTGTAATGCACGGATCTGGTCTGCGATTTCCTCACGAAGACGGAAATCTGTTCCTTTCATGCCGTGTCTTGCGTAACGCTCAAAATCATACTGTTTCTTCTCGATCAGGAAATCGATTCCGTACAGTGCGACACGACGGTAGTCGCCGACGATACGTCCGCGTCCGTATGTATCCGGAAGTCCTGTGATGATCTTGTTGTGACGTGCTTTTTTCATCTCCGGTGTGTAAATGTCAAATACACCCTGGTTGTGTGTTTTGTGGTATTTTGTAAAGATCTCTTTCAGTCTTTCGCTCGGCTCATAACCGTAAGTTGTACAAGCTTTCACAGCCATGTTGATACCACCGTAAGGCATAAACGCTCTTTTCAGCGGTTTATCTGTCTGAAGTCCGACAACTTTCTCCAGATCTTTCATGCTCTCGTCGATATATCCGGGACCATACGCTGTCAGTCCGGAAACAACCTCTGTTTCCATATCCAGAACTCCGCCTTTTGCACGTTCTTCTTTCTGCAACTCCTGCAGTCTTCCCCACAGCTTGTCTGTTGCCTCTGTCGGTCCCTCCAAGAAGGATTCGTCTCCTTCATACGGTGTGTAGTTCTCCTGAATGAAATCACGTACATCTACGGAATTTCTCCAGTTCTTTCCTGTAAAGCCTTCCCATTGCTCAAAATTTGGCATTTGAAATACCTCCTCGTATCAAGTCCTTTTTTCTTTTTGTTTCTTTACGCCGTAAGTATAGCACTGTGTTAAAAGAATGACAAGCCTGTTTCACACACAACTCCTTATGTATTGAATTTTATACAATTCCAGCTTCCATATTGCCTTTTTTCCCATTCCAATGTACAATATTTCTAGCTTAAGGAAAAAGTGCACCACTATATCTGGTGTTCAGAGCTTATTGTAAAAAATGAAAGGACTATGAAAATGAACATTCGTAAGACAGAGCTTACTGATATTGAGGAACTTCAAAAATTATATGAACATGCCCGCACCTTTATGGCGGATCACGGCAATCCTACCCAGTGGGGCAATACCTATCCGCCCAAATCTCTGATCGAACAAGATATCCGGGATGGCGTCAGCTATGTATGTGAAGAAGACGGGCAGCTTCTCGCCGTATTTTTCTATAAGAAAGGACGAGACGATACCTACGCCAAAATTTATGAGGGGCAATGGCTTAACGAGGAGCCTTACGGTGTCGTGCACCGGATCGCATCCAGCGGAACTCGCAAAGGATGCGCTTCTTTCTGCCTGAACTGGGCGCTTACACAGTGCGGCAATTTAAAAATCGATACCCACCGGGATAACCGGATCATGCAGCATCTGCTTGATAAAAATGGTTTTACCTACTGCGGTATTATTTATCTGGACGACGGTACAGAACGGCTGGCTTATCAAAAACAGCTTGGATAAGCGGATATTGTTGTAAATTTATGGGGCATAAAATCTCACTGCGGATTTTATGCCCCGTTTCTTTTATCTTCTTTATTTTATAATGCTTTTATGTCCCGGCACTATTTCTTTTCCTGCATTCCCCAATACACTTTCTCTGCCGTGATCGGAAGTTCCCGGATCCGGACGCCGACTGCGTTGCTGACCGCATTTGCGATCGCAGGCGCCGGTGTATTGATCACGATCTCTCCGATAGACTTCGCACCAAATGGTCCTGTCGGCTCGTAACTGCTCTCAAAATCGACGCGTATCGTGCCTACATCCAGCCGGCTCGGGATCTTATACTGCATAAAGGAATTGCTGTAATTTTTTCCTTTATCATTGTAAACAATGTCCTCATAAAGCGCCATTCCGATTCCCTGCGCGATCCCCCCCTCCGTCTGTACCCGTGCAAGATTCGGATTGATCGGTGTTCCACAGTCTACCACAGCCGCATAGTCGATCAGTTCGACTGCGCCTGTCAGTTTATCGACTTCTACTTCCGCAATACCGACCATGAACGGCGGCGGTGAGACCGGTGAAGAAAACGCTTCGCTTGCGCTCAGGGCATCCCCGTTGTTGCACATCACCCGGTTGCCGATTTCCGCGCGGCTGATCGATTCTCCGTTTTTTAAATTAGTCACTTTCTCACCGTCAAACTCCGCATCTTCCGGATCACATCCAAGATAAGCAGCTCCGCGCTCGAGCAGTTTCTCCCGCAAGGTCTCACATGTCTTCACGACTGCCATCCCGGTCACATACGTTGTACTGGACGCATACGAACCGCAATCATATGGAGAGACATCGGTATCTACTCCGTGAACGACGATCTCATCGATCCCACACTCGAGACATTCTGCTGCCATCTGTGCCAGAACTGTATCGCAGCCGGTTCCCATATCCGTCGCGCCGATCATCAAACTATAAAATCCGTCGTCATTGACTTTCAATGCCACAGATGCGGTGTCACAGGCAGAGATTCCGGAACCCTGCATTGCCATTCCAACACCGATCCCACGTACTTTTCCGTTGCCCATATCCCGTGCCGGATATTTTTCTTCCCAGCCGATCATCTCTTTCGCACGCTCCAGACACCGATCCAGTGCACAGCTCTGCGCGGTCTCACCGTAGTATGCCGGCATGACCTGTCCCTCTTTTACAAGATTCTTTTCGCGAAGAACCACCGGATCCACACCCATTTTTTCTGCCAGCTCCGTCACGGCCGACTCCACCGCGAAGATCCCCTGTGTCGCCCCGTAACCACGATACGCTCCCGCAGACATCACATTCGTATAGACAACGTCATATACAAAACGGAACGCGTCTGTTTTTCCGTAGAGCGGGATTGATTTATGCCCGGACAGTCCTACGGTTGTCGGACCATGTTCTCCGTATGCCCCGGTATTGGACAACGTATACACATCCATTGCGCGGATTCGTCCATCTTCATCCGCCCCGATCCGTACACGCACTTCCATCTCATGCCTCGGTGAAGATGCGATCATGGATTCCTCTCTTGTAAAGACCATCTTTGCCGGTTTTCCGGTCATCCATGTTACAAATGCCGGATACATCTCCATGACCGCTGTCTGTTTCGCGCCAAATCCGCCACCGATCCTCGGTTTGATCACACGCACTCTGGATTTCGGAATATTGAGTGCCGTCGCCATGATCCTCCGCACATGGAACGGAACCTGGGTTGCCGAAACGATATTCAATCTTCCATAAGCATCTTTGTAGGAATATGCCCGGAACGTCTCCATCATCGCCTGCTGATTTGCCTTTGTATGATAAGTCTCATCCACCACATAGGCGCATTCCGCCAGCACCTGCTCTACATTCCCCTCATAGCATTCCTCATGGGCGCAGAGGTTCCGCTGATTGTCCGCACCGACAGGAGCCAGACTTTCCCAGTTCTCCTCCGGATGGATCAGTACCGGATTGTCCTTTGCTTTATGAAAATCCAGAACCGGTTCCAACACTTCGTATTGTACCTCGATCAGTTTCAATGCTTTTTGAACGGCTTCTTCTGTCTGTCCTGCCACGATCGCAACCGGATCTCCGACAAACCGTACCCGCTGATCCAGGATCAGACGATCGTACGGACTGGGTTCCGGGTACGTCTGACCTGCCAGAGTAAATCGTTTATCCGGACAGTCTTTATAGGTAAATACCGCCTCGATCCCCGGCACTGCTTTTGCCCGGCTTAACTGGACATCACGGATCAGCGCATGTGCATGAGGGCTTCTCAGCACTTTTACAATAAGACAGTCATCCGGCGCAATGTCATCCGTATAAACAGCCTGTCCCGTCACAAGCGCCTGTGCGTCCAATTTGGGCACTGCCTGATTTACATATCTCATACCGGTACCCCCTCCTTTTTTACATATGCATTTCCATCTTCTTCTATATTATTACAGACCGGAAGCTGCTTTGCTTTCATATACTTCCGGATCGCGCGAAGCTGTCCCATATAGCCGGTGCATCGGCACAAATTTCCTGCAAGATATTCTTTCATTTCCTCCAATGTCGGATTATCCAGTTCACGCACCATCGCCAGCACGCTCATGATAAATCCCGGCGCACAGAATCCGCACTGTTCTGCTCCCTCTTCCGCCAGAAATCTTCCGAATTCCGCGGCTTCTTCCTGCACCCCCTCCAATGTGGTCACGCTGTGTCCCGCCATAGATGCTGCCAATATTGAGCAGGAAAGTCTCGGCTTCTCATCCACCCATACCGTACACAAACCGCAGTTCGTCGTTTCACATCCACATTTCACACTGGTACAGCCAAGATCACGCAGTACATTCAGCAAGATCGCGTCCGCCGCAACCTCTTTTGTCACCTGTTTCCCATTTAAACGAAACTGTATCTCCATCTATTACTCCTCCGTAAGAATGGAACGAATGGCACGGGCGATCAGCACTTCTGCCAAATGTTGACGATATGCCGCACTTCCCCGCATATTCGTTCCGTATGTATAACATGCCGCCGCTTCCTTTGCGTACGCTGCGATCGTATCTTCTGCTGTGTCTTTTGAGATTTCCCACTCTTTTTCGACAAGTGCCGCGTGCATCGGACGCGCTCCCACAGAAACATACCATGTTTCCTTTCCATTGACCACGCCTGTTACAACTGCACAGGTCAATACCGGAAAATCCGTCTTCGTCTGCCGGATCGATTCATACCGCACTTTTCGGTCCGACTTTCGAATGATCACGGAGACCAGAAGATCCTTGTCTTTTTTTCGCTTTACAAATTCACTCAGACGGATCGTTCCGCCGTCATACAATTCTACAAATGTGTCCAAAGCCAGAAACAAGGTCAAAATATCCGAAAATCCATATCTTCCATAAATGCTTCCGCCCACAGTTGCCTGATTCCGGAACTGTACCCCAACAATGTGACGCACCGACTCTGCCATGGTATCGCCGAAAAATTCCCGCAATCCCGCGTGCGTCTCCAACTGGCGGAGCGTACACATCGCACCGATCTTAAACACCCGGTCGGTCTCTTCAATCTGATCCAGCCCAAGCCCGGACAGATCGATCGCCGTTTTGATCCGTGCATTCCCCAGACGCAGCCACATCATACCGCCCAGAATCCGGCTGTTCCGTGCCTGATTCAGTTCATACGCTTCTTCCAGCGTGTTCGCTTTTACATAATTCTGAATAGTAAGCAAAATAATACTCCTTTCGTAATATAAAGCTTTTTTTCCACTTGTATCATACTATAAATGACAAGGATTGACAATCATGGGTCAATCATGAATATATTTTTCAAAAATAAGTGTTGACAATCCTCTCTTGGATGAGTATAATATTAAATGTTCGGTAACAATTATAGGGGATTGGTCAAATGGTATGATAGGGGTCTCCAAAACCTTTGGTGGGAGTTCGATTCTCTCATCCCCTGCTGTTGTGTATGCCAGAAACGTTGATTTTGCGGCGTTTCTGGCTGTTTTTCTTTTTAGGAAAAACAAAAGGTAATCATTGAGGTAATCATCAACGATAAACCGGAATACTACTTTTTATTTCCTGCAAACATCTTTCGTATCAATAATTATTTTTTTGCAATTTTCGCATTGAAATGCTGCAATCCGATAACCATTGATCCTTCCTACGAACTCCCCCTCATCGTTCAGAGAAACATTATCTCCTGTTTCCGCTTTCCACCAAAGAACTCCATTACTGCATACTTTACCTTTTATCATTTCATTTTCACAATATGGACACTTCATGTACATACACCTCCGTATTTATCATTTCTCTTCAATGAAACGCTCTTGCTTTACTTTATTATCCCCTATCTTTTACAGTATACCATATTCTTCCTTACGCGTTTCTTCATATTCTACAAATACCTAATTAAAAAAAGAAGAAAATCAATTATCTAAAGATTTGATTCTCTCCTTTTTCTTTACATTATAATCTTATATCTCTATGCCAGAATCCCGAATTCTTTCATTGCTTTTTTCAGGATTTCCTCATGCTGCGGTTCGATCTCTGTCAGCGGAGCGCGGAGCGGTCCCACTTCTTTTCCCATCAGGTTCATCGCAGCTTTCACCGGAATCGGATTTACCTCGCAGAACAACGCGCTGCAAAGCGGAAGCGCATCCAGCTGCATCTTGCAGCTCTTCTCGCGATCCCCTTCCAGATATTCATAAACCATATCATGTACATACTTCGGCGCTACGTTCGACAATACGGAGATCACGCCGATTCCTCCCAGTGAAAGGAGCGGTACGACCTGATCGTCATTACCGGAGTAAAGATCTACCTTACCGTCACAAAGGTGCATGATCTTCGCTACATTTCCGATATCCCCCGACGCCTCTTTGATTCCGACAATATATTCCACGTCTTTTACAAGTTTTGCAACTGTCTCCGGCGCGATCGCACATCCGGTACGACTCGGTACATTGTACAGGATTGCCGGTACTTTTGCTTCCTCTGCGATCTTTGTATAGTGTGCAGCCAGACCGTTCTGTGTCGCTTTGTTATAATATGGCGTCACAAGAAGTATTCCGTCTGCTCCGGCTTCTGCCGCTTCTTTTGATAACTGCACTGCCGTTGCTGTACAATTGGATCCAGTTCCCGCGATCACCGGAATCCGATGGTTTACCCGTTCAATCGCAAATTTGATCACGTCAAGATGTTCCTGTTCCGACATCGTTGCAGATTCACCTGTCGTTCCGCAGATAATGATCGAATCTGTCTGTTCCGCGATCTGCTCCTCCAGGATCTCATCTAATTTGTCATAGTTTACTTCCAGATTTTCTTTCATCGGTGTTACGATCGCAACACCTGCGCCTTTAAATATTGCCACTGCTTTTTTCCTCCTTATTTTTAGAGTAATACGGAAACCGATCCGGTTCCGCCTCGTTTGATAAACGAAAAAAGAAACGGCAAGATGCGCCGTCCCCAATATATACCCATTCGTATAAATCAGATAGCACTCCATCCTGCGATGACAGTCATGTCGTTCTTCACGCCACGCCCAAGCAATATGATTTCAGGACTCACACGCTTTCGGCAGTCTTTCCTTTCCGATGCTTTCACCTGTCCCTGTACATCCGGCATCTTACTCTTAAAGAATGCAACCTCTACCTACGTTTCTATTTCAATGTTTCTTATAAAGAATATCATTGCCGCTCTGTCTTGTCAAGACTGGCAGTGGAATCTACTGCTTCTGCCTTGGAATCCGTCGGTTCTTCTTTAGAAGCTGCGGGATCTGTCTGATCCATTTCTTTTTTCGTCAGCTTTTCCTGAGAGATCAAAAGTGCGTCCAATGCCTCCAGATCCTGACCGGCAAGTTCATAGGCGCCGCTTTCCTGCCGCACTACATGAACCTGTACTTCTTTTGGTTTCCCATAAGAAACGCCGGTTTTCATCCGTTCATCGAGCACTTCATGATAAATACGATAAACCTCCTGCTGCATCAATTCTTCCGATGGCATTTCTCCGCCTTTTGTCACCTGATCCGTCACTTCTTTTGCATACATTTCCGCCCGTTTCTGAAATTCTTCATACGTCTCGTCAAATAATAAAATCGGTTTTGCGGTGACAGTGACCGCATAACTTCCATTTTCTTCTTTTTTGGCTTCTCCGACTTTATAATACATCTGTTTCATCAAATCTCTGAATAACGATTCATACTTGTCTTCCAGTTCTTCCGAAAGTTTTGTCTCCTTAAATTCTGCCATAGTTACATCCAGTTTTTCCCGGAAAATCTCCTGCGCCTCTTCTTTTGTACCTCCGGTCACCTCTATGTATTGTTCTGTCTTTCCTTTATATGACGCATCCAAAACTGCCTGTACATAAGATGCCGCGTCAAATTTCGTACATCCTCCAAGCAAAACAGCTGCTAAGATCCCCAACATGCAGACGATTCTTTTTCTCTTTTTCATATTCATACGTTATTTCCTCCTTGTCGCCTGCATTTTATCACAAAGAAAATAAGAAAAAAGGAGAACGATGTCGTCCTCCCGGAAATACTTTCCTAATCCACTTCCTTTTCCCTGAAATATCGTTCTCCGTCCTGAGCCATGATCCGCAGTCTCTCATATTCCTTTTTTACCATTTCTTTTCCAAGATCTGTAATGATATATGATTTTCTTCTTCCGATTTCCAGAGTCTTGACAATCACATGATTTTCTTCAAATTTTGAAAGCATTGCATACAATGTACCCGGTCCTACTTTGACCCGCCCTGCCGAAATAGTTTCTACTTTTTCCATAATATCCACTCCGCAACACTCATCCATCAATGCCAAAAGAATATAATACATCGGCTCTGTCAATGTCTGAAATTGTCCTCTTGCCATAATCAAAACCTGCTTTCTTACTACAAAGCCATTATATCACAAGTCTGTACTTTCTCTTGTGTATCCGGCATTTCTTTTAATATTCTTTTTAGTTTTTCTATCTCGTCTTTCTTCATTTCGTTTGGGACTGACAAGATCAATATCTGATTCGGATAATGAACATAGTACCTTGCCTCTGCTATTTTCCATGCTTCCAAGGCTTCCCACTCTTCGGCACAGGATTCATTTTTATATGCTTCGCCAAAATGTTTCATTTGAAGCTTCCAAATACGCTCCATAACCCACTCTTTGTCGCTTTGATATAAAGTGGCGCTCATCTGATTGTCCGATGCACCGTAATAATTGAGATAAATATTCCAGACATTTCCTAAAATACTGGATGAATATCCCGCATCATAATACTCTATTTCCGCCTGTTCATATGCTTCGCAAAAATCTCCCATCCCAAACGGAATTTCTGACCGGTGGATTTGATTTTTCGTACCTTCATCATTTCCAAATATCGAAATCATTATGATAGGAATCGCAATTAAAACGATTACGCCTCCACCGATCAATTGAGCCAACCGATTATTCGAAGCATTCGGTCTCCAATACATGATCCAGGCAGTAAATAGAAGTATAAGCCCGATCATAATCCACACTGGCGGGATAATTTCCCGCATCTCATTCCACGCCAAAATACTAAAGCCGATCAAAACTATAATGAAAGTAATTTCTCTTCCATATCTCCAAAAAGGATTCTGTCTCGTATAACGAACGACTTCATCGGATTTTATTTTCTTCAGATTATGCCAACGCCACCACATAAGATTCACTGCCTGCGCCAAACTAACCACACTTTGAAATACCAACATCATGATCAAAAAAATCATTACATTGGAAAATGCCCATGTCTCAAACGTCAAAAACCAAAATTCCATACAATATAGAACTGTAAGAAATAAAGCTGCTCCGGATAAGTTCAGCCAGGATTTCCATTCCGCATGATAAACATTATCAAATCGCTTTTCCTCTGTTACGATCGGAACCGCATCCTCTTTTTCTTTTCTGAAAATGCAGAATCGTCTCTGACTGTCTATCATCTTCCATCCTGCCGACTTACAATATTCGGCATATTCTTCTGTCTCCATCTCGGGACGTAAGCTCATCTCCGACCCTTTTGGCAGTACCTCCACATCATATGCAACGTTTTCCGGATCTCCTTTTTCAAAAACCAGCCCAAATTTCCACTCTTTAAAATGCCATCCTTTCGTTGACTGTTCCTGTAAATATTCCGCAAATGCCCCACATTCTCTATATCGAAATTTAGGAAACCGTCGTTTTCTTGTCTTCATGATCATCCCTCCTTTCGGGAATCTGATACGAAATCCTTATTATCGAGTATCGATATTTCTATTTTCAATATATTATCGATACTCGATATTGTCAAGCAAAAAAAGAAACTCCTGAATAAATTTTCTTATTTATTCACAAGTTTCTTTCATCATATTTATGAATCCAGCGCACATAGATCATACCAGTTCTTTGTTTCTGCCGTCTCTTTACTGTTTAAAAAAATAGTTTGGTCTTCCAATTCAATCTTTAATACCGGCATAATATCCCGGTACAAAAACAACATTGCCTTTCCGGATTCACTTCCTTTAAAACGACCGATCTGATACTCATCTGACGAAAATCCATTTTTCCGATTAAATGATTCTCCGATTTCTTCCTGTAAAAGTTCCACGGATTCTATTTCTTCTGCTGTAAATTCAGCCTCATATCCGCCGCCCTCGATCTTGAACTCATTTTCGCTTTTTGTGAATGTAAATTCAATATGCACAAGCGGTATAAAGAGATAGATACACCAGACGAGCACCGCCAACACCACTGCCGACAGACATCCAACAAGAATCCTCGCTCCCGGTCTCGCCATATTAAAAGACATATTCGAGCTGCAAAATTTGTCATTTACTAAGAAACGTTTATCATTCGGATTACTGTACCATCCGTTTTTCCAATAATCGTCATCATCCATATAACGCGGAATAAACCCGTTTTCTTCGGGATTCTGTACCAGACGGATCCTCATCGTCTTTTCATCGTACCATTGATTTTCCTTTTTTATACGGAGCATTTTTCTGTAAATCTTCACCAATAGTATATAGCATCCTGCAATATAAACTGTTATCCAGACAATCCATACAATGATCGAAAGTTCCAAGGAGATCGCTCCGAGCAAACAGATTCCCACTCCAAAGATGAAACCGACACGGTGATACCATTTCCACTGTTTTTGACTTTGCTCCACATGATCCTGTACTTCTTTTCTCTGTACTGCCCATGCCGGAATATGTGTCCATAATATCATACCGTCCTTATATTCATTTCGAACCGGATAAGCATATCGACAGATCAGCACAGTCAAAACATTGCATCCCAATATGATAAAAGTCGTTATCCAATCCATAGAAACATCTCCGTTTCTTTTTCAACTTTTTAGAACACTGACTATCCTTACTTCATCCACACTCCATTCAATTCCATATCTTCATTGAAACTGAGCGTATAAGTAACGCTTGTATTCTCATAAGAAGCGTTTATTTGTGCTATTGCAGAATGCTGTCCCATTCTGGTCGATTCGATCAGATACACTTCTCCAAAATTTTGAAATTCTCCCCAATCATCACCAAAATTACTTTTCGCCTGATCCATCTCTTCTTTATTCATCATCTCAGCAAGTTTTTCATCCGACATTTTCTGGATCTCTGGGTAATTCTCCTCATTCAAATATCCGATGATCGTTTCCGCTTTCTGTTTTACCGCATCCGCATCGAACACTTTACTGTCCGAAAGCAATGTATTCTTTGGTGCGGTCCACCAAAATAATAAAATCAATACTGCCAGAACACCTGCAATCTGGAGAAATCGTTTATTTCTTCTCTCTTTACGGTACTGTTTCTGTTCTTCTTCTGAAAAGCTTTGATTAAAAGCGCTCGCTATCTCTCCGGCTTCTCCCATCCTTGAGATCACATCTTCAATCTGCTCGCCAGTACTCAATGCTTCATCAATATCGCTTTCCAGCTGTTTTTTGATCTCTTCTTTCCGTTTTTTTGAACAAGTCAGTTGTTTTACTATCTTTCCGATATATTTCTCTTTCATCGCCTACTCCTCCATGATCATAGCAGTGCTGCTGCAAATTTCTTTCCATAACTGTGCAATCTCTTTTAAAGTGTCACGTCCCTCCGCCGTAATCTGATAATACTTTCTGGGAACTCCTTTTCCTTGCACTTCACGCCAGTAACTTTTCACAAGACTATCGTCCTCCAAGCGATACAATATCGGATATAACGTTCCCTCTTTCAACAAGAAACGTTCCCTGCTTTTTACTTTCAGTTCGCTGATGATCTGATACCCGTACATCTCTTCTTTACTCAAAAGCTTTAATACGAGCATATCTAAGACACCTTTTTTCATTTGACTTTCATACTTATCTTTCAGATTGATCCCCTCCTGTCCATATCTGATCATACCAAGATTAAAACAGACTAAAAACATATTACTTTGTATTGCTAAGCATATGTTAACGCAAATAATTTTCCGTGTCAATCTTTTCCATCTGAAAGTAATATTAAAAATAACTACTTCTGACTCCAAGATTATCTGACATAAAGTTTAAAATACAAAAACAGTACCATCACTGATACTGTTCTCTCTCATCCCATATTCAAAAAATATGTACCTTCAAAACTGCATACAAAGAATGAACACCACTTTGTTCCTATCACCTGTCTGGTTATGCCCTCGACCTATTAGTAACAGTCAGCTCCATGTGTTACCACACTTCCACCTCTGCCCTATCTACCTCGTCGTCTTCAAGGGG
>OBXC01001199.1_pt1 | contig 13351 bp, 9 predicted proteins | sample 1538111 | NCBI WGS metagenome assembly OBXC01 (sample SAMEA2580137, study PRJEB22360) | human gut metagenome | biome: human gut; feature: human-associated habitat; material: faeces | place: Denmark | collected 2008/2010 | reverse complement strand
GGCCGCCCCGGTGGAGGAGGATGCCATGGCGGCCTTCCGCCGCACGGAGGAGATCCGCCGGAGAGCTCTGGCTGGTCTCAAAACTGCCAGCCCGCGGGAGAAAAAGGCGGCCTCCGGCGGCCCGAGAGGAAAGCTACTCTACGGCAAGCACGAAATCAAGCGGGAGAGCATCCCCATGAGCACCCTGGAGCTGGACATGGGAACCGTCATCGTCAAGGGAGACGTGTTTGCCGTGGATCACCGGGAGCTGAAAAAGCGGGGCGCATGGGTGGTGTGCTTCGATGTGACGGACTATACCGGCTCGGTGCGGGTGTCCAAGTTTTTCCCCGGTGACGAGGGGAAGGGCATTGTGGACGGGGTGAAGAAGGGCCAGCATCTGGTGATCCAGGGCAAGCTGAACATCGACCGCTTCACTGGCGACATGGTGCTGGAGCCCTACGCCATCATGGAGAGCGCCAAGCCCATGAAGACCGACGACGCGCCGGAGAAGCGGGTGGAGCTCCACTTGCACACCACCATGTCCTCCATGGATGCCCTCACCCAAGTGAGCCCCAAGGCGGGGCCGGACAAGAACGTGGTCAAGCGGGCGGAAGCGTGGGGCCATCGGGCCATCGCCATCACCGACCACGGCGTGGCCCAGGCATTCCCCGATGCCTGGCACTCGGCCAAGAAGATCAAGGTGCTTTACGGCGTGGAGGCGTACTTCATTAACGACGTAGACGACCGGGTGGTGGTACACGGGGACAAGGAACAAGACTTTACAGGCGATATCGTCTGTTTCGACATTGAGACTACCGGTCTGGACAAGCGGCGGGATGTAATCACCGAGATCGGAGCGGTGGTACTGCGGAACGGGGAGGTGGTGGAGCAGTTCTCCACGTTTGCTGATCCTGAACGGCCTCTGACCCGCGAGATCACCGAGCTTACCGGCATTACCGACGAGATGCTGAGGGGAGCCCCCTCCCAGGCGGAGGCCATAAATGCCTTTCTGGACTTTGTGGGGGAGCGCCCGCTGGCCGCCCACAATGCGGAGTTCGACATGGGCTTCATCGCCGAGGGGTGCCGCCGCATGGGCCGCCCCTTCGACAGCACCTCCATCGACACGCTGATTCTGGCCCAGAACCTGCTGCCGGAGCTGGGCAAGCACAAGTTGGACATCGTGGCGGAGCACCTGAATCTGCCTGCCTTCAACCACCACCGGGCCTATGACGACGCGGCCACGGTGGGCTATATGCTGGTACCTTTCTTTGAGATGCTGCGGGACAGGGGTGTACATACCCTCCAGCAGATCAATCCGGCTATGGCCAGGCTGCGTACCGGGGGCAAGGCCCGCCGCCAGCCCAAGCACCTAATCGTGCTGGCCAAGAACCAACTGGGCCTACGCAATCTCTACAAGCTCATCTCGGCCTCTCACCTGGACCACTTCAAACGCTACCCCATCATGCCCAAGAGCCTGATCAACCAGCACCGGGAGGGACTCATTATCGGCTCGGCCTGCGAGGCTGGAGAGCTGTTTCAAGCAGTTGTAAAGCGGAAAGACTTTGCGGAGCTTAAGCGCATTGCCTCCTGGTACGATTTCCTGGAGATTCAGCCTTTGTGCAACAATGCCTTCATGCTGCGCAAGGGTATGGTGCAGAGCCAGGAGGAGCTGAAGGACTTCAACCGCACCATCGTATCCCTGGGCGAGGCGCTGGACAAGCCTGTGTGCGCCACCGGCGACGTCCATTTCCTGGACCCGGAGGACGAGATCTACCGCCACGTCCTGCTGGCCTCCAAGGGCTTTGAAGATGCCGACTCCCCGCTGCCCATTTACTTTAAGACCACCACCGAGATGCTGGAGGAGTTTGCCTATTTGGGGAAGGAGAAGGCCTATGAGGTGGTGGTGCGCAATACCAACCTGGTGGCCGACTGGTGTGAGGACGTAGTGCCTCTGCCCCAGGGGTTGTTCGCCCCCAAGATCGAGAACTCAGCGGAGGAGCTGACCAGCCTGGTCTGGGGGAAAGCAAAAGCCCTTTACGGTGAGGAACCGCCCAAAATCGTGGTGGACCGCATCAATGCCGAGCTGGGCGACATCATCAAGTGCAAGTACGACGTCATTTATATGTCGGCCCAGAAGCTGGTGCAGGACTCCCTGGCCCACGGCTACCTGGTGGGCTCCCGTGGCTCCGTGGGCTCGTCCCTGGTGGCCTTCATGTCGGGTATCACGGAGGTGAACTCCCTGCCGCCCCACTACCGCTGTCCCAAGTGCAAGCACTCGGACTTCGACACTGCCAAGGAGAAGGGGATCGGCTGCGGCGCGGACATGCCCGACGCGGTGTGCCCCGTCTGCGGAACGCCCTACGCCAAGGACGGCTTCAACATCCCCTTCGAGACCTTCCTGGGCTTCGGCGGCGACAAGGTGCCCGACATCGATCTGAACTTCTCCGGCGAATATCAGGCCAACGCCCACCGGTACACCTTTGAGCTGTTCGGGCAGACCCACGTGTTCCGGGCGGGCACCATCGGCACCGTGGCGGAAAAGACCGCCTTCGGCTATGTCAAGAAGTACATGGATGAGCGGGGAAGGACGGTAAACCGGGCGGAGGAGAACCGGCTGGCTCAGGGCTGCACCGGCGTCAAGCGCACCACCGGCCAGCACCCCGGCGGCATGGTGGTCATCCCCCAGAACCGGGAGATCTACGACTTCTGTCCGGTGCAGCACCCCGCCGACGATCCCAACAGCGACATCATTACCACTCACTTCGAATATCACTCCATGGAGTCCAACCTGCTCAAGCTGGACATGCTGGGCCACGATGATCCCACCATGATCCGCATGCTCCAGGATCTCACCGGGGTGGATCCGCAAAAGATCCCTCTGGACGACCGGGACACCATGAGCATCTTCACCTCCTCTGAGGTGCTGGGCTTCGTGGACGACCCCATCCTGGGCCCAACCGGCGCCGTGGCCATCCCGGAGTTCAACACCAAGTTCACCCGCGGCATGCTGGTGGACACCCAGCCCCACGAGTTTGACATTCTCCTGCGCCTGTCCGGCTTCTCCCACGGCACCGACGTGTGGCTGGGCAACGCCCGGGATCTGATTGTGGATCAGGGCGTCCCGGTCGGCCAGGCCATCGGCTGCCGCGACGACATCATGCTCTTCCTCATCTCCTGTGGCATGCCGGAGAAGCGGGCCTTCAAGATCATGGAGTCGGTGCGTAAGGGCCGGGGCCTGCCCGAAGGGGCGGAGGAAGAGATGAGGGCCGCCGGCGTACCCGACTGGTACATCGGCTCCTGCAAGAAGATCAAGTACCTGTTCCCCAAGGCCCACGCGGTGGCCTATGTCATGATGGCCTTCCGCATCGCCTGGTTCAAGGTCCACCGCCCCCTGGCCTTCTACGCCGCCTTCTTCTCCATCCGGGCCAAGGCCTTCGACGCCACCTTCATGTGCCAGGGGATGGATGTGTGCAAGGCTAAAATGCGGGAGATTGAGAGCAAGGAGAAGCCCTCTCCCGTGGAGGAGGATATTTTGGTCACCCTTGAGGTGGTCTATGAGTTCTATCTGCGAGGGTTCACCTTTGAGCACATGGATCTCTACCGCTCTCACGCGGTCAACTTCCTGCCAGACAATGAGAAGGGAAGCCTGCTGCCCCCCTTCACCTCTGTGCCTGGTCTGGGCGAGACGGCGGCCTGGTCCATCATGGAGCAGCGGGAGGGAAAGCGGTTTATCTCCATCGAGGAGTTTTCCGCAGCCTGTCCCAAGGTCTCCAAGACCCACATCGAGCAGCTCAAGGCCGCTGGTGCTCTGGACGGCATGCCGGATACGAGTCAGATTACCCTGTTCGACGGACTGTTTTAACCGGCATGCCGTCCGCTGCCTGTAGCGTCCGAGCGTTTTGCCGCAGGCAAAACCTCGATGGCGGGGCGAATTGATTTCGTCCCGCCAGATGGAGGGAAACGGGACCCCAGGGACGGCGCGGCCGCCCCTGGGCCATGCCGGATACGAGTCAGATTACCCTGTTCGACGGACTGTTTTAACCGGTATCCTGTCCTCTGTTGCCTACGGCCATTGTTAGGGCGCAGAGGAATTTCTGAGTGGAATTTACAGTTGTAACAGAATAAAATCCGTGGTATTCTTATGCCATCCAGATGAGAAAGGAGTGTATTTATTATGCTGAACGAAAAAGTTGCCTCTCTGCTGAACGAGCAGATCAATAAGGAGTTCTACTCCGCTTACCTGTATCTGGAGTTCTCCGCCTATTTCGAGGACGAGGGACTGGATGGCTTCGCCAACTGGTACAAGGTGCAGGCGCAGGAGGAACGGGATCACGCCATGCTTATGTTCCAGTATCTCCAGAACAACAGCCACCGCCCGGTGCTGGAGGGCATTGCCAGGCCCACCGCCGCCCCCAACGGCAGGCTGGAGGTGCTCAAGGCCGGCCTGGCCCATGAGCAGTATGTCACCAATCTGATTCACACGATCTACGATGCAGCCTATGGGGTCAAGGACTTCCGCACCATGCAGTTCCTGGATTGGTTTGTCAAAGAGCAGGGCGAGGAGGAGAAGACCGCCGAGGATATGATCAAAAAGATGGAGCTCTACGGCGACGATGCCAAAGGCCTCTACATGCTCAACAGTGAGCTGGCGGGCCGCACCTATGCAGCTCCCAGTCTGGTACTGTAACCTGTAGTTGAAACTGCAGACAAGGTGGGTGCCCTGCTATGGACAGGGCACCCACCTTACACATATATGCCGCGTCAGGGCATAAAAAGCTCAGGCCGCGTAGTCCAGGGCGACTGGGCGCTGGTGACAAACATAGTATAGAGGCGGCTGAGGGTATTCCAGCTCTCCTGATCCAGCGTCCCGGTTTCCGGACGGTGATTCAGATGTTGAATCCACTTGATGTTGTGCTCGGTGGCGGCATTGTTTACCCCGGAGACATCACAGGTTTCCACGCCGTTCAGGACCCGAGACAGCCCGCAGAACATGGACTGCACCAGGTTAAGATGAACGCTGGCCTCACCCGGTGCGACGGAAAACTCTGGACTTGGAAAGCTGCGGGTGGGCAGCGGAGTGAGGCGGGAAACCACCTGGTGATACAAGGAAACGATAGCGTCCCAGGTGGCCTGGTTTACCTGTCCGGTGACCGGAGGGAAAAATTCCCTCTGAAAGAGCATGACGGCCTCTAGGGTGCGTTCGCCGAAAATTCCGTCCGGCGTGAGACGGGGGAGGAAGGGGTAAGCGAAAGAAATGGTGCGCAGCATGGTTTGGAGGCTGCGTACGGGCTGTCCAATCAGGTGGAGTTGGGAGCGAATCATGTGGCGTCTTCTCCTCTCTCGTCGGTGCTGCCCAGTGTCATGGGTTGGCCGGGGTACTGGGTCAGGCTGGTGGCTTCGCTCTCGGGAAGCTCCGGCCGGAACTGCTCTGGGATGACATTGGTATATTGGCTCATGGTATCCACTATGCCCACATAAAATCGGTAGAGTGCGGCCCAGGTGTCCTCTCCCACAACGCCGTCTTGGTACAGACCAGCCATCTGTTGAAGAGCCAGGACTGCGTTTTGGGTGGATTGCCCGAAAATCCCGTCCACAGCCACCGGGGGGATGTTATTATAAAACTCCGCCACCACAGAGAGAAGGTACTGTATTACCTTGATATTTTCTCCGGTGTCGCCGAGGGAAATGGTATCGGGGCGGTTGACGGGCACCAAGGTGGTGTAGAAGGTCTGACCCTCGCTGACCAGCTCCGCCAATTCCAGAACGCCCACGTACAGAAAGACCAGCTTATACCAGGTGGCGTTTCCAACGACTCCGTCCGGCGTCAGGCTGAAAATCTGCTGGAATTTGATGACCGACTGCTCGGTGGACGCTCCGAAGATCCCGTCCACCGGCTGAACCTTCGGAATAGCGGGGTAATCGCGGGAGATGCGGTTGAGCATGGTCTGGATGCGCACCACCGGCTCCCCCCGGTCGCCCAGCCGCACCGGAGTTCCGGGGTAGGAGCTGCGGATACCCATGACAGGAGCATTGTTCACGATCTCGATATTGTCGCCATAATAGTTTCGCAGGATGGTGACGGAGTCGGCGCCCTGCTCTGCCATGGCCTGGCTGCCCCACTGGGAGAGACCGTCGCAGGTGGTGGTGGTGCCGTTGCAAAATTTGGCTGCCAGGGGCTCCACAAAGCCGGTGCGCCGTATGTAGGAATTGAAGATCTCATCCACCATCTGGCTGATGTTCTCAAAAATGTTGCGCCCTTTGATGAATTTCTGGTCGTAGGCCGTGCTGGCGGTGATGTTGAAGGGGTAGCCGCGGCTGGGGTAATATTCGGTATATACCCGGTTGAGGGCAAACGAAATGATCGCCAGGATGTTTGCCCGGATAGCCGCCGGCTCCCAGGTGGGATAGATCTCGCTGGAGGCCACATTCTTAACGTATTCCGGGAAGGAAACCGTCACATTTTCCGCAGCGGCGCTGGGGGCGCCCAGATGCACGGTGATGTATTGTGGGACATAGGGCGTTACAGGTGTGGTCGGCATGGGGGTACCTCCTTACAGATCCTGGGGTGGAATATCCACGATCTCCCCCCGGGTAGACGACGAGGTCTGCTCCGGCAGGGGAATCAGCTCCAGCTCCTGTAGTGTTTCCGTATTAGGAAAGACCTGGACATTCTCCACCAGAAGCATCTCATAGCCCGGTACCTCCACCCAGATGTCACAGACGGCGAAGGGGGACTCTGTCCCTGGGGATTCACTGGCAGACGGCTCGGGTGTGGCGACGCGGATCGGCGCGGTGCGTCCGTTTTCGTCCGTCACCCGTAAGGCCAGCAGCGTATGCCGCCCGCCGCCCGCCCTCTGCGTCACCGCTACAGTAGCGCCCGGCACCGGGAGCTGGGCCCGGGAGGTATATACGCGGGTGACAATGGTTCCAATCGAGGCCAATTGGCATTCCTCCTTTTCCTCACTCTATGCACCGGACCGGAAGGCGGTTCCAGGGAAAAGAACGTTGACATCGGCCCCTCTTTCGAGTAAACTGAATAGGAATCTTGCAGCGGAACGGGCGAGTTACGTGCGGTACCGCTTTGGAACAAGAAGAAGAGTGATGGAGCTATGAAAAAAGATAAAGTGTCCAGTGCGGTGATACGTCGCCTCCCACGGTACTACCGCCACCTGAACGACCTCTATTTGGCCGGTGTGGAGCGCATTTCATCCAACGCGCTGGGCAAATCCATGGGGCTGACCGCCTCACAGATCCGGCAGGATCTCTCCTGCTTCGGCGGGTTCGGCCAGCAGGGCTACGGCTATAATATTGAAAATCTGCGGGGGGAGATTTCCGACATTCTGGGTATGAACCGCGGCCACAACGCGGTCATTCTGGGGGCGGGCAACTTGGGCCGGGCCCTGATGGAAAACTTTCACTTCGAGCGCTCCGGTGTGGCGCTTTCGGCCGCCTTTGATGTGGCGCCGGATGTGGTTGGGCAGAGACTCTCCGGGGTGCCGGTCCACCACGTGGACCAGTTGGAGGAGTATCTGGGCCAGCATCCGGCCAGCATCGGGGTGCTGACGGTTCCCCGGAGCGTGGCCAACCGGATCGCCGGTCGGCTGGTGGCCTCCGGCGTGAAAGGAATCTGGAATTTCACCAATATTGAGCTGACGGTGGACGCGCCGGACATAGTGATTGAGAACGTCCACTTTGCCGACAGCCTGTTGGCGCTGAGCTATATGATTTCGGAGGTACCATGAAGAGACTTGCCGTTGGCCTGCTTGCCCTGGTCATCCTGATAGGCTGTGCGGCAGTATATGCCGCCGATACGGGAACAGGGCTACCTGAACGACACTTATATTCCGGACGTACTGCGGCAGGCGGAGACACGCATCGCGGAGCAGACAAAGACCGTCTACGACTCTGTGCTGGCGGATCTGAATGCCAGGCACAGCGGTTATCTGGCCCGGGCAGGTGGAGAACAGAGCTATGCCGCCTCAATCACGGATTTCCGCTTTAAAAGGGGAGACGTGGTCAGCCTGCCTGCCGGTTCCGGGCTGCTGCTCCTGGCTGGAAGCGGAACCGTGTCCTATTCCGGCGGCAGTGTGGTGGATATTACGGTGGGGCAGACCGTGGCCTCCGGCACCGCGCTGACCGCACGTCACCGCGTCTTAGCGGCCGAAAATACCACAGCGGCAGTGACAATCACCTCTGATACTGCGGTTTTGGGCGTAGAGGGCTTCTATACCGTGTCCTTCGGAGCGGGGCTGGACTATAATGCTCTGGCCGACGCATTAAAGCATATGGGGCTGTTCCAGGGCACTGGAACGGCCTACGGCTCCGGGTATGATCTGGAGCAGGCTCCCACCCGTATCGTGGGACTGGTCATGTTCCTGCGTTTGATCGGGGAGGAGGGGGCTGCGCTGAGCAGCACAGCGGCCAACCCCTTTGCGGACACCCCCGCCTGGTGCGACCGCTATGTGGCCTATGCCTATGAGAAGGGCTATACCAAGGGCAACAACGTCAGCGCCGGTGGACAGCGCTACTTTGGACCGGATGCACAGCTCTCGGCAGGGGAGTACATGACCTTTCTTCTGCGGGCGCTGGGCTACTCGGACAGCGGGGCGTCGCCTGACTTCTCCTGGGCCAATGCCGTGGGCAAGAGCGTGGAGTTTGGTGTGCTCAACGCTGCGGAGCAGGCCAAGCTGACAGGTAGCCCCTTCCTGCGGGCCCAGGTGGCCTATCTGTCGTATTTCGCACTGTCGGCCCCTCTGAAGGACGGCAGCGGCATCCTGCTGGACAGGACGGCTGCCAGCAGCGGCGTGGACAAAGCCGTATTTCAGGCGGTGATGAACGGCGTCACCGTGGACAGGCTGAGCTGAATGGAAAGACCCTCCGGTTTACCGGAGGGTCTTTTTGTAAATGTTGCCCATTGACAACTGTTAGCAAGATAACTAAAATAAACTCTGTAAAATAGCTTGCATGGAAGGGGGGTGTCTGAATGAGGCAAGAACGCCATGCGGGTTACGAGGTCAAGGCGCTGTCCAATCTGATCCGGCGCAAGGTCTGGGAGCTCTCCGGCCAGCCGGAGTGCGATGCTTTTACCGAGATGCAGGGGATGCTTCTGGGGTTTCTGTGCCATAATCGGGATCAGGAAATCTTTCAGAAGGATCTGGAGGAGGCGTTTTATATCCGCCGCTCCACCGCGTCCAGGCTGCTGAAGCGCCTGGAGGAGGAGGGATTTGTGATGCGGTGTTCCGTATCCCGTGACGCCAGGCTCAAGCAGGTGATGGCAACGCCGAAAGCGGAGGCCCTGAACCAGCAGATTGCCTCGCGCATCACACAGGTAGAGGCGGCGCTGACCAAGGGAATCGGCGCTGAGGAGTTGCAGCAGTTCATGATGACCATTGCAAAAATGAAGCAGAACCTGATGGAGCCGTCTGTACTTCCGGCCGGGTGCACCTGCGGCAAAGACTGTGAGGAGGCTAACAGTTAGCAAGCGAATCAATCCCCAAGGAGGAATGTGCATGAAGAAAAAACGCGGACTTGTGAGCTGTATTCAGGAGTTCAAAAAGGACACGATTCTGACGCCGATCTTTGTCATCGGCGAGGTGGCGTTTGATGTCCTGATTCCCATGATGACAGGCCGTCTGCTGACCCAGGGCGTTGAGGCGGGAAATATGGAACGTATTTTCTACTACGGCGGCATTGTGGTCCTCATGGCCCTGGCGGCTCTGCTGCTGGGCGCCCTGTCCGGCCGTTATGCCGCCCGGGCGGCCACCGGCTTCTCCCGCAATCTGCGCCGGGAGATGTATCGGAATGTTCAGAAATTTTCCTTTTCCAACATCGACAAATTCTCCACCGGCGGTATCATTACCCGCCTGACCACCGACGTGACCAACGTACAGATGGCCTTTATGATGATCATCCGTATCGCTGTGCGCTGTCCCATCATGCTTATCTGTGCATGGGTGCTCACCTTTACCATCAACCCCAGACTGGCGCTGGTCTTTCTGGTGGTGATCCCCATCCTGGGCCTGGGCCTGTTCTTTATTATGACCGGAGCCCACCCCATCTTTGAGCGGGTGTTCAAGCGGTATGATCACTTGAACAATGTGGTACAGGAAAACCTGCTTGGCATCCGGGTGGTGAAGTCCTTTGTGCGTGAGGAGCACGAGAAGGAAAAATTCGGGAAGGTCTCCCAGGAGATCTATATGGACTTTTCCAAGGCGGAAAAGCTCATCGCCTTCAACATGCCGCTCATGCAGTTGTGCGTCTATGCGTGTATTCTGACCGTGTCCTGGCTGAGCGCCCATCTGGTAGTGGGCGGCAGCATGGATGTGGGGCAGCTCACCAGTATGTTCAGCTATATCATGATGATCCTCATGAGCCTGATGATGCTCTCCATGGTGCTGGTCATGATCATCCTGGCCCGCGCCTCCGCCGAGCGTATTACCGAGCTGCTCAACGAGGAGAGCGACCTGCGCAACGGGGAGAATCCGGTGGAGGAGGTCAAGGACGGCTCTGTAGTCTTTGAGAACGTCAGCTTCAGCTACGCCAAGGACCCCAGTAAGGAGTGCCTGAAAAACGTCAACCTGAACATCAAGTCCGGTGAGACGGTGGGCATTCTCGGCGGCACCGGCACCTCCAAGACCACTCTGGTGCAGCTTATTCCCCGGCTGTACGACGCTACCGAGGGCCGCATCCTGGTGGGCGGTGTGGATGTGCGGGACTACGACATGGACGCCCTGCGGGAGCAGGTGGCCATGGTGCTCCAGAAGAACGTGCTGTTCTCCGGCACCATTAAGGAGAACCTGCGCTGGGGTAAGAAGGACGCCACCGATGAGGAGATGGTCCGGGTATGCAAGCTGGCCCAGGCCGACCCCTTTATCCAGGAATTCCCCGACAAGTACGACACCTATATTGAACAGGGCGGCTCCAATGTGTCCGGCGGCCAAAAGCAGCGCCTGTGTATCGCCCGGGCCCTGCTGAAGAAGCCGAAGATTCTGATTTTGGATGATTCCACCTCCGCCGTGGACACCAAAACCGACGCACTGATCCGCAAGGCGTTCCGGGAGGAGATCCCCGACACCACCAAGTTTATCATTGCCCAGCGTATCTCTTCCATCGAGGACGCGGACAAAGTCCTGGTGATGGATGGCGGAAGGATTTCCGCCATGGGTACCCACGGCGAGCTGCTCCAGAGCTGTGAGATCTACCGGGAAATTTATGAATCCCAGACGAAGGGAGGGAGCGAGGATGAATAAGATGCCGAAGAAAAAGTCCCACACGGTCCGGCGCCTGCTCAGTTATGTGGGCCGGGGCTACCTGATCCGCTTTTTTCTGGTGCTGGTATGCATCCTGGTCAGCGCGGTGGCCTCTGTGGCCGGCTCCATCTTCCTGGGCGCCCTGATCGACAACTATATCACGCCTCTGCTGGCCATGGAACACCCGGTGTTCACCGGCCTGCTCCACGCTCTGCTCCTGATGGCCTGCCTCTATGTGGTGGGCGCCCTGTGCGCCCTGGCCTACAACCGCCTGATGGTCACCATCTCCCAGGGCGTGCAGAAGAAGATCCGCGACGATCTGTTCGGACACATGCAGACCCTGCCCATCCGGTATTTTGACACCCACGCCCACGGCGATGTGATGAGCGTCTACACCAACGACGTGGATACCCTGCGGCAAATGCTCTCCCAGAGCATTCCCCAGGTAATCAATTCCCTGATGATGATCGTGGTCACCTTTGTCAGCATGGTTGTACTCAACCTCACTCTCACTGGCGTGGTGATCGTGTGCATCGTGTGCATGCTGCTGGTGACCCGGTTCCTGGCCGGACGCAGCGGCCGCTACTTCGTCCGCCAGCAGGTGAAGCTGGGCGATCTGAACGGCTATATCGAAGAAATGATCAACGGCCAGAAGGTGGTCAAGGTTTTCTGCCACGAGGAGGAGGCCCAGGAGGGCTTTGACCGTGTGAATGACGCCTTGTTTGAAAGCGCTTATAAGGCCAACAAGTACGCCAATATCCTCATGCCCATCCTCATCAACATTGGCAACATCCAATATGTGGTTATCGCCATGGTGGGCGGAGCACTGGCCCTCAATGGCTTGGGGGGCGGTATTACCCTGGGTGTCATCGCATCCTTCCTCCAGCTCTCCAAGAGTTTGACCAACCCAATCAGCCAGATCTCTCAGCAGCTCAACTCTGTGGTCATGGCTCTGGCCGGTGCTCAACGGATTTTTGACCTGATGGATGAGCCCTCCGAGGAGGATCACGGCACCGTCACCCTGGTCAACGTGTCCTATAACAAGGACGGCGCCCTCCAGGAAACCAGTGAGCGCACCAATCTGTGGGCCTGGAAGGTCCCCCAGGAGGACGGGAGCTTCGCCTATACCAAGCTGGCGGGCGACGTGCGCTTTGATGATGTGGACTTCGCCTATGAGGAGGGCAAAACCATCCTCCACGACATCAGCCTTTTCGCCAAGCCCGGCCAGAAGCTGGCTTTCGTGGGCGCCACCGGCGCGGGCAAGACCACCATTACCAACCTGATCAACCGCTTCTACGACATCGCGGACGGCAAGATCCACTATGATGGCATCTCTATCAACGATATTCATAAGCCGGATCTGCGCCGCTCCCTGGGCATTGTGCTTCAGGATACCAACCTCTTTACTGGCACCGTGCGGGAAAACATCCGCTACGGCAATCTGAGCGCCACCGACGAGGAGGTCGAGGCCGCCGCCGTGCTGGCCAACGCAGACGACTTTATCCGCCGCCTGCCCCAGGGGTACGACACCATGCTCACCGGCAACGGTGCCAACCTGTCCCAGGGCCAGCGGCAGCTCATCGCCATTGCCCGGGCCGCTGTGGCCGATCCCCCGGTGATGATCCTGGATGAGGCTACCTCCTCCATTGACACACGCACTGAGGCCATCGTCCAGAGGGGCATGGACTCCCTGATGACCGGCCGCACCGTCTTTGTCATTGCCCACCGGCTATCCACTGTGCGCAACTCTGATGCCATTATGGTGCTGGATCACGGCCGCATTGTAGAGCGGGGCGACCACGAGGATCTCATCCGGCAGCACGGACTCTATTATCAGCTCTATACCGGCGCCTTTGAGCTGGAATAAAAAGAATTTGTACCAAGCACCCCTCTGCGTCCCCGGCATAGTATGAAGTGAGACCGGACCGGAACGGCGGTACTCCCACCGCTCCGCCTCTGGTTTCCATCATCAAACCAGGAGGTACTTCATATGGGGTGCAATAATGGCTGTGGCTTTGGCGGCGGCGGCTGCCTGTGGATCATTCTGATCATTATCCTGCTCTGTTGCTGCTGCGGCGGCGGGGGGTGGGGGGGGTGCGGGGGGGGGGGGGGTAACATATGAA
>OBXC01001196.1_pt1 | contig 13383 bp, 13 predicted proteins | sample 1538111 | NCBI WGS metagenome assembly OBXC01 (sample SAMEA2580137, study PRJEB22360) | human gut metagenome | biome: human gut; feature: human-associated habitat; material: faeces | place: Denmark | collected 2008/2010 | reverse complement strand
ATCAGAAGCTCCTTTGCCTTCATAATACGGCAGTTGATGATATATTGATTAGGAGAATAGCCGGTAACCTCCTTGAAAAGTGTGCAGAGATAAAATTTATTAATGTAAAATTTTTTTTCCAGAAAATCCAGGGACAGATCCTCATAATAGTAACCATGTATAAAGTTCATTATATTATAAACAATGGAATAATGGGAGTTTAGTATGGTCTGGCGGATATTGTGGTATTCCCTGTAGTAGGAATTGATGTTGATCAGAAGTTCAGCCAGCTTAAGTTTGAGAAAAAGATCCTGTCCATATAGTTGTTCCGGTGTGGCCTTGGATATATTAATGATCTGATTCATGGTAGTCACGGCATAGTCCAGTTTCCTGTCTTCCAGCGGGAGAATATGGGCATCGTCAAAGGGGCGGAAGAGAAAACATTCCAGCAGGTCTGTCTGAGCCGAGGACTGAGAGCGTATATAGTCGGGTTTAAAGAACAGTACATACCGGTCGTAGTCCACAGTATTGGATACCACATAATTGTGGTGCAGATCCATATTGTTAAATATAAGCAGGGTTCCCGGATTCAGGTGATAATACTTATTGTTGACCATGGTAACCAGACCAGGGGTAAGGTTTAGGAATAATTCATAATCATCATGATAGTGAGGACGTGAAAGTTCATTAACCCGGGTGATCTTATGTTCAATTGAAAAATCATCTGTAAATTTCTGATTATATTGTGTATCCATCTATATATCCTTTCCTTTTTGCTTTATTATACAGTACATTCATTTCCAGACTTTGCATATCGTGCTTAAAATTTGCATTATATTTAGATTATATCAAAAACAGTCAAAAAAATCACTGTAAAGGAGGGGGGATAAGAACAGAAAAATAAAGATAGTGCAAATTTTTAATAAGCAAAGTCAAAAAAGAAAAAGAAAATCGTGATACAATGATTTCATCAAAAAACCTTTGTTTGTATGATCAATGTGATATAAGAGAATAGGAAAAGGAGAGAATACTTATGAAAAAACAGTTATTACTCGGGGCTATGATACTATGTCTGGCAGGAAGCATGACGGCATGCAGCGGCACCAGCAAGGCGGCGCAGGATAACAAGGCACAGGAAAAAGAGACATACACATTAAAAGTATCCCATGTACAGGGAGATAATGCGCCGGTTGTACAGGCTCTCTACCAGTTTGAAAAGGATGTGGAGGCGGATTCTAACGGAAGGCTTCAGATCGAGGTATTTCCAAATGGCACTCTGGGGGATACCGTTGACCTGGTAAACCAATGTAAGACAGGTTCCAATGTGGCGTTTATGACGGATGCAGGCCGGTTTGCAGATATTATACCGGATATCAGCGTGATCTGCGGTCCCTACCTGTTTGATGATTATGAGACAGGAAATAAGATGGTACAAAGCGGCGTATTCCAGGAATGGTGCGGGCAGCTTGCTAAGGAAGGATATAAACCCTTGAGTTTTAATTATTACGAAGGGGACAGAAATATACTTACCACCAAGCCGATCAATTCAATGGCTGACTTAAAAGATGTGAAACTGCGCACCGGATCTACCGTGCAATGGATTGATACACTTAACGCATTTGGCGCTATCCCCACCTCCCTGGCGCAGAGTGAGGTATATACAGGCATTCAGCAAAAGGTGGTGGACGGAGCAGACCAGCAGGTGATCACTGTTCATGATATGCAGCTTTATGAAGTTTGTAAAAATTATACCATGACACATCAGTATCAGCTTATGCTGGGGCTTGTACTGAGTAATGACTGGTATGAAAAACTTCCGGAAGATCTGCAGAAGATCCTGGTAGACAACAGTATTAAAGCAGGGGAGTATTCATCCCAGCTTACATTGGAACTGGTGGATACACAGCTGGAAGAAATGAAGAGCCAGGGGTTGGTTGTAAATGATACCATTGATCTAACTGAATTTAAGGCTGTAGCCGATAAGGTTTATGAGGCCGAGGGACTTACAGAGGCACGCCAAAAGCTTCTGGATGCCGTAAAATAAGATGGATGCAGGAGAGGAGATACTATGAAGGCTTTAAGTTCCTTGTACAGATGGATTGTGAAAGCGGAAGAATTTTGTTCCAAGCTGCTTCTGGTAGCTATTATCATTTTATGTTTTATCAGCGCCTTGGCAAGATATATGAACTTTACCGTGACATGGTCCCTGGATCTGGTGCTTCTTCTTTTCTCATGGTTTGCGTTCCTGGCCTGCTGCCAGAGTACCAGAAGAAAGGCAAATCTTGGGGTAGACATATTGACGCGCCATTTCAGCAAAAGACTTCAATGCGGCATAGAGCTTTTTAACAGGTTTGTCATGTTGGTATTTATGGTGCTGATGACTGGCTGTGGAGCTTATATGGCACAGCTGAACTGGAAGACAAAGATCACCACATTAAATATCAGCAATTCCTATATAACCCTAAGTCTTGTGGTGGGAGGAGCGCTGATCAGCATTGCCCTTATAATCCAGGTGGCACAGGATATCTTGGTCCTGACCGGAAGGGCCAGTATGGAAGATTTTACGGAGGAAAGGGGTGAGATACAATGACCGTAGTGTCTCTGGTTTTTATTGTGTTACTGCTTTTAAATATGCCCATTGCCTATGTGATCGGCATATCCTCTTGCCTGTTTTTTCTGCTGGAGCCAAATGTGGGTTTTAGTATTGCAGCTCAGAAAATGGTAGTGTCCACACAAAGTTTCACCTTTTTGTCAGTACCATTTTTTCTTACCGCCGGATGTATCATGAACGCGGCAGGAATCACGGACAGACTGGTAAATTTCGCTAAGACCCTTACAGGCCATCTGGTAGGCGGCCTGGCCCAGGTATCCATTATGCTTAGTGCCCTTATGGGAGGCATTTCAGGTTCAGCGGTGGCTGATGCATCCATGGAGGCCAGGTTTTTAGGGCCATCCATGCTGAAGGATGGCTATTCAAAAGCATTTACCGCAGCGGTACTTTCGTTTGGCGGCCTGATAACAGCAACGATCCCGCCCAGCATGGGGCTTATCATGTATGGATATGTGGGAAATGTATCGGTAGGAAAGCTGTTTGTAGCGGGAATCATACCCGGGATCCTGATGACCGCGGTTTTGATGCCTCCCATAAATTTTATCAGCAAGAAAAGAGGTTACAAGCCGGTAAACCAAATGCCTCCCACTGCAGGTGAGCTGTGGATCAGTTTTAGAAAAAGCTTTTGGGCCCTGATGTTCCCGGTTATTTTGGTGGTAGGTATCCGGTTTGGAATCTTTACCACATCCGAGGCAGGAGCATTTGCCATTGTGTATGCAGTGTTTGTAGGAAAATTTATATACAAGGAACTGAACTTTAAAAATTTCATGAAGGTACTGGACAGCAGTATCACGGATAATGGGTCGATCCTGATGATTGTCATATGCGCAGGGATATTCAGCTACATACTGACGTACAGCGGAGCTCCGGCATTCCTGGCGGAGGCAATAGGCGGAGTGACAAAAAATAAGTATATTCTGCTGCTGGGAATCACACTGTTTCTTACTTTTATGGGGATGATCATGGATTCAGCGGTCAACACACTGATCTTCACACCCATTTTCCTTCCGATCCTTCAGTCGGTAGGAGTAAACGGGGTCCATTTTGGAATCATTATGATGACTGTGGTGACAATGGGATGTATGACTCCTCCTGTGGGAACCGCAATGTTTAGTGTGTGTCATATATTGGACTGTCCTACGGATGATTATATGAAGGAGGGAATGCCTTATCTGATCGCAATCCTGGCCGAAGTGCTGCTGATTATATTTGTACCCCAGATAGCCACTGGCCTGGTGACACTGATGTATGGGAGCTGCTGACAAAACCGCCGACAAAACCGCTGTTAACAAAATACAATACTTATCCTTGACAAATCATCCCCAGATGCTATAATCAAGGTTAGCAGAAATGCATAAAATGGCGTTGATGGAACCAGTAGTCAGTGGAATGTATCCAGAGAGCGGCCCAGGTGGTGGAAGGGCTGTATACATGAGATTGATGAAGACCAGTCCGGAGCCGTGTCAGGGATGTCCCGGAATGATCAGAAGGAATCATTGGACCGCAGTGATTCGGGAGGAACCAGGGAGGGAAATGGCACCGTGTCCCGCGTTAAGGGATGAATGAGTGAAAATCAAGGTGGAACCGTGTAGATGCACCCTTGGACATAGCGATATGTCCAGGGGTTTTTTAATTTCCCAAAGAGGATGAAAGGAGTTTCTAATGAAGATTATTTTACCAGACGGAAGCGTACAGGAAGCAGAGGATGAGTTAAGGGCGATCCGCCACACTGCATCCCATGTGCTGGCACAGGCAGTAAAGAGGCTGTATCCTGAGACAAAGCTGGCAATCGGACCGGCCATTGACGATGGATTTTACTATGATTTTGACAGAGAGGGAGGATTCACACCTGAGGACCTGGAGAAGCTGGAATCAGAGATGACAAAGATCGTCAAGGAAAATCTTCCGGTGAAGCCTTTTGTGCTTCCAAGGGACGAGGCCATTAAGTTTATGGAGGAGAAGAGCGAGCCTTATAAGGTGGAGCTGATCCAGGATCTTCCTGATGAGGAAACCATCAGCTTTTACCAGCAGGGGGAGTTCGTGGACCTGTGCGCAGGACCCCATATCATGTATACAAAGGGCGTAAAGGCATTTAAACTGACCAGTATTGCCGGCGCTTACTGGAGGGGCAGCGAGAAGAACAAGATGCTGACCAGAATCTACGGCACTGCATTTTCCAATAAGACAGACCTGGAAAGCTACCTGACCATGATGGAGGAGGCCAAGAAGCGGGACCACAGAAAGCTGGGCAAGGAGCTGGGACTGTTTATGTTTGCTGAGGAAGGACCCGGATTCCCGTTCTTCCTTCCAAAGGGCATGACACTTAAGAATACACTGATTGATTACTGGCGCGAGATCCATCAGAGGGATGGATATCAGGAGGTATCCACACCGATCATCCTGAGCCGTAAGCTGTGGGAGAATTCCGGCCACTGGGATCATTACAAGGATAACATGTATACCACGGTGATCGATGAGGAGGATTACGCGGTTAAGCCAATGAACTGTCCGGGCGGTATGCTGGTATATAAGAACCAGCCTCATTCCTACCGTGACCTGCCCCTGCGCGTGGGCGAACTGGGTCTGGTTCACCGCCATGAGAAGAGCGGACAGCTTCACGGTCTGATGAGGGTGCGCTGCTTTACACAGGATGATGCTCATATTTTCATGAGGGATGACCAGATTGAGGATGAGATCAAGGGCGTAACAAAGCTGATCAATGAAGTTTACACTCAGTTTGGATTTGAATATTTTGTGGAGCTGTCCACAAGACCGGAAGATTCCATGGGATCTGACGAGGATTGGGAGATGGCTACCAACGGACTTAAAAAGGCGTTGGAGGACATGGGCCTGGAGTATATTGTAAACGAGGGAGACGGCGCGTTTTATGGTCCTAAGATTGATTTCCATCTGAGGGATTCCCTGGGCAGGACATGGCAGTGCGGCACCATTCAGCTGGATTTTCAGATGCCTCAGAGATTTGACCTGGAGTACACGGCAGAGGATGGTTCAAAGAAGCGTCCTATTATGATCCACCGCGTATGCTTTGGATCCATTGAGCGTTTTATCGGTATCCTGATCGAGCATTTTGCAGGCAAGTTCCCGGTATGGCTGGCTCCAGTACAGGTAAAGGTAATCCCTGTGTCTGAGAAGTCCATGGATTACGCAACAGGCGTGTACGAAAAGCTGAAGGCTGCCGGTATCCGCACAGAGCTGGATCACAAGGATGAGAAGGTGGGATATAAGATCCGTCAGGCTCAGCTGGAAAAGGTTCCGTTTATGCTGGTTCTGGGTGAGAAGGAAGCTGCCGAGGGCGCCATTACGGTGAGAAGCCGTGACAAGGGTGATCTGGGCGCCGCACAGCTGGAAGACTTTATTGCTGATATTAAGAGGATGGTTGAAGCAAAAGAGAAATAAGGTTCTGGATTTAAGGGCTGGGCTGAAAAATATAAGCTCAGCCCTATTGATTATGGAAATACGATCTAGGAGGACTGCACTTCTATGAGTACGGATCCAGGCCGTTCATCATGTTCTCCAGCTGTGTTGAGGTCAGAAGGATCTTTCCGCCGGACAGGGCCAGCATATCCTTATGTTCCATTTCCTTTAGAAGGCGGTGGATTGTGCGCAGGGAACATCCGGTCTTGGTGGCCAGGAACTCCCGGTTTAGTTTCAGCCGGAAAATGCCGTCCACAGGGGAAACCTTGCCGGCTTCCTGACAGATAACGTATGTACACCTCTCTTCATAGGACATGAGCAGGTAACGGCGGCTGGAATTCAGCTGCAGGGAAAGCTTTTTCATCAGCAGCCTGGTGCGGAAGAACAGCGCCGCGCTGTCAGCGCTGATCCACTGAAGGTAAAATCTGGCAGGAATGGTAAGGCACACTGAGGGTTCCCTGGCCTGGACCGTGACAAAACTTTCCGTGTCCTCTGAAAACAGCTCGTAGTCACCTACAATATCAAAGGGAACAATATCAAAAAAGCTGTACGGTACTTCACCTGCTTTTTCCTCAATGGCCTGCAGCCGTCCGGATACCAGGATATATACAGTACCGCAGGGGGAGCCTGCTTCAATGAGAGGCTGCCCTGCCGGGAAAGAACTGAGTGTCAGATAGTTGCGGATCAGGATGGGGCATGCTGAAAAGAGGCGTTCCACGGATGGAAAACACTCGTATTTGCGGCAGGCGGATAGTATGTTATCCCATTTCATAGTATCTCCCTATACAAAATTAGTAACTGTTCAGAACACCCATTGTCCCTCCGTCCTGAACTGTTACCAAAATAATTTATAAAAAAAGTGACATTTGGCATTTTCTATTATTTACTTACAGTTTAAAATAAAAGCATATGAATTGCAAGAGAAAGAGGAGGTTATTCTTATGGGAACACCACACAACAGCGCAATGCCGGGAGAGATTGCCAAGACCGTATTAATGCCGGGAGATCCGCTGAGAGCGGAATTTATTGCAAAGAACTGGCTGACTGATGTAAAATTGGTGAGTAAGGTGCGCAATATTTATGCATTCACAGGCAAATTTGAAGGAAAAGAAGTAACTGTTATGGCCAGCGGAATGGGAATGCCAAGTATCGGCATCTATTCTTATGAGCTGTTTACACAGTATGGTGTGGAGAGAATCATCCGCATTGGTTCAGCAGGTGCTTACAGTGAACGGTTGAAACTGTATGATGTGGTTCTGGCAGAGGAGTGCTGGAGCGAGTCCAGTTTCGGACAGACCCAGAATGGGGATACCTCAGACATCAAATATCCGGATCCTGAGTTGAATCAGGTGATTTTGGAAGCGGGAAATAAATGCGGGATCGAAGTGATACCAGCAAAAATCCATTCCAGTGATGTATTTTACAGTGAGCCGGGAATGGACAGCTTCCAGGAGATCTATGCCAAGCACGGCAGTGAATGTGTGGAGATGGAGAGCTTTGCCCTGTTCCACAACGCAAAGGTGCTGGGAAAAAAAGCGGCGTGCCTGCTGACAATTTCCGATTCCTTTATTACCGGGGAAAAGGCCACTGTGGAGGAACGTCAGGAAGCATTTGGCAATATGATGAAGGTTGCTTTAAAGACAGCGGCCATGATGGCGGATTAAGTAACAAGTTGTATTGATGGATAGGAGAATGGAAAGAATGGGAAAATTCAAACGTATATTTGTGATCGTAGTTGATTCATTTGGCGCCGGAAACGGCAGGGATGCAAAGGCTTATGGGGATGAGGGCACTGATACCATGGGTCATATTGCCGAGAGTGTGGACCATTGGGAAATCCCCAACCTGCAGAAATTGGGAATGGCTAATATGCATCCCCTTAAGGGAGTTGCGCCCGTGGAAAAGCCCATGGGATACTACACGGTAATGAATGAGAACAGCTGCGGCAAGGACACCATGACCGGACACTGGGAGCTGATGGGGATCAAGACCGTGAAACCTTTTGTGACATTTACGGAGACTGGATTTCCAAAGGAGCTGATTGAGGAGCTGGAAAAGCGCACCGGTCATAAGGTGATTGGAAACAAGAGCTCCAGTGGAACCACAATTTTGGATGAACTGGCAGAGGAAGAGATTGCAACCGGCCATATGATCGTGTATACCTCCGCTGATTCCGTACTTCAGATCTGTGGCAACGAGGAGACATTTGGACTGGATGAGCTGTACCGCTGCTGTGAGATTGCAAGGGAGCTGACCATGAAGGACGAATGGCGTGTGGGACGCGTCATTGCAAGACCTTATGTGGGAAAGAAAAAAGGTGAATTCAAGCGTACCAGCAACCGCCACGATTATGCCCTTAAGCCCACGGGCAAGACGGCTCTTGACGCGCTGAAGGAACATGGATTTGAGGTTATCTCTGTTGGCAAGATCCGCGATATCTTTGACGGAGAGGGCATTACAAAGGCATATAAGTCCAAGAGTTCGGTCCATGGCATGGAGCAGACCATTGATATTATCAAGGATGAGGATTTTGAGGGACTTTGTTTTGTGAACCTGGTGGATTTTGACGCTCTGTGGGGACATCGCAGGAATCCCCAGGGTTATGCAAAGGAAGTGGAAATGTTCGATGTGAAGCTGGGAGAGGCATTGGCGGACTTACGGGAGGACGATCTTTTGATGATCACAGCCGATCACGGAAATGATCCCACCTATTCAGGCACCGACCACACCAGGGAGCAGGTTCCACTTTTGATTTATTCCAAACAGTTTGAGGGAAGCGGAGCGCTTAAGGAGACCGATACATTTGCGGCAGTGGGAGCTACTATTGCAGAGAACTTTGGGGTAAAGATGCCGGAGGGTACCATTGGATCATCGATCCTGGGTCAGCTGTCTTAACACTGTTATCAGATTAATTATTAAGAAGGAGATGCATCGAATGCGTCTGTCTACGAGTACACAAAGGTGGTGCCGGGTTGATGCCCGGCGCCATTTTTGTGTATTTCCATATAGATACTAACCTAATACTTGCATAATTTATGGTTTTTATTTATGATACTACATACGAAGGTTCTTACTTTGGGTGAGAAAAAGCGGTGAAGGGGGAATATAATGCGCAAGATAATCCATATGCATATTTCCTGTCATAAAGAAGAGAAGAGGGAGTTTATCTATAAATATAAGAATAAGCTGCTATCACTGCAAGAGGATAAAGATGATCACGGGCTGGATCTGAAATGTATGGAAGGGGTGCCTGAACATGATATTTGGGAAAGAGCGTGGTATTGCCCTGGCCAAGGGATTATCAATTGATTATACCCAGGAAGAACTGAATAAGATTCCATATTATAGTTTGGATATTAGAAGGATAAGCAGTCCGGACAATACCCGGGAAGCAGGTGTAAAATATGAGTTCAGATGCAAGTCCTGTTTCCGGGAATACGATATTTTTTGTATAGAACTGGAACTCTTTATTAATCGCCGTGTCAAGGAAGCGTCTGAACAGGCTAATATTACAGGCTTAATGACTTTAAGGAAGGCTATGATCTGTATTTGACAAAGGAATCTTTTTTCTTAGATTACCGGGTATATTCCGGATGGGAGCACCTGGTGAACATGCTTTACGCAATGGGAGGCGGGGATACGGAAGATGCATGGAGCTTAGTAGAAAAGTTCTGTGAGAACTTGGACGGCAAGCCGTTAGGCAAACTGGATCGAGCACTTTACGGATATTTATACCAATGTCCAGTAAATACCTGATATAAAAACAGAAAGAGGAATTTTGATCTCCTCTTTCTGTTTTTTTGCCTGAACCCCACGTCCGTTTTTACATGGTAGTCCGGTCCTCAATATCAGCCTTCAAAATATTGGAGGCCATACTGTAGTTTTTCTGCTTCAGGTAATCCACAATCGCCACATGAAGCCCGTCCGCATCATAAAAAATGGGGGAATGCCACTGGCGGGAACGCTTTTGGGCATAGAAGCGGGTCTGGGTGGTCATGGATTCCTGAAGCTTTTTGTATGCATAGTCGTTCTGGTAGTTGGAAAATAACAGCAGGTGGAATCCAATGTTGTCCAGCCAGTGTTCCAGTGCTGTAAGCCCTTCTCCCTGGCGCTGCTGGTGGTACAGATTGTGATGTTCCAGCTTTTCAATGAGTCCGTCATCAATGTATCCGCCATACTGCTGCATAAAGCCGCATTCCAGAGAAATACGGTACCGTATGATATTCTGTATATCTCCCTCACTTATCTCAGTCACTTCATAACCGCGCTTAGGATAGTTGCGCAGCACATCCTCACTGCACAGCTGGATCAGGGCTTCCCGGATGGGGGCGCGGCTGACGCCGTACTTCTCCATCAGGGATTTCTCGTGGAGAATGGCTCCGGGCTGGTATACTCCATTTACTATATCTGAAAATAAATTATCATGTATCTGCTCTTTCAGGTTCAGCTCTGAACTAATCATATCAGATGCATCCTTTCTTGATCTTAGGTCATGAATTATGTGTATGAACTCAGTATAGGTTATATCCGGATGAAAATCAAGACTTTGATAAAATATATAAAAAGGCAGGAAAATATATTATAACCCCCCTGGACTGAAAAGTAAATAGTCATATCAGATTTTGCTGAAATATAGAGAAAAACATGATATAAGTAGGTAATATTGATAGTTTTGACTTTATTATATGAGGTTCCATGTAAATATTAACTAAAAATGCTTGACATTTAGATGAAAACTGATATGATTAGTTTTGTGAGATACAGTATGACATATGAAAAAAAACTGTATAAATGAAAGGAGATAAAAGAAATCATGGGAGAGATCAAGAATGTAGCAACACTGACAAAGGACGAGCAGGCAAATATCAACAGGGCGGCCATTGAGCACAGGGCAACGTGGATGGGCCTTATCTATGATGAGTTCAGAAAAGCGGGGATCGATCCTGAGCCTATATTCAGAAAAGCGATCCGCAAATGCGGAAACATCCACGGTGAGAATTTTAAGGCGGCCTGTTCTGATCCGGAGGACTGCAGGGATTTTGCAAAGGTGTTCTTAAACGATTTGGGAAGAAAAACCTTTGAGCAGGAGGTGCATCAAGTGACTGAAACTGAGGTTCCTGTGGATTTCCATTACTGCGCGCTGTTAAATGCTTGGAAGAAGCTGGGATTTGATGATGAGACATGCGCTGTTCTTTGCGATATTGCCATGGATGGGGACCGGGGCATTGCAGAGGCAATGGGACTGGATCTGGAATTAACAGACACACTGGCAAAGGGATGTCCTACATGTAAGCTTTGCTTCCACAAATAAATCAAAAGGAAAAAGGAGGAGTTTTTTTATGAAGAGGTTTAAATCAATGGCAGCGCTGGCCCTTTCTGCAGCACTGGCAGCAGGTCTGCTGGCAGGGTGTTCAAGCACAACAGGAGCCAAGACAGAGGCTGGAGAGAAATCAACCATTAAGCTGGGCGGCCTGGCACCCCTTACAGGCAACTATGCCGAGTACGGAAAGGGATTCCAGATCGGATTTCAGAAAGCCATAGACGAGATCAATGCAAAGGGCGGGGTAAACGGCCATAAGTTTGAGATTGAAATCAAGGACACCCAGGGAGATGCTGTGGTATCTTCCAATATGGCAACCAACTTTGCAGAGGATGAAAGCGTTATGGCTATTTTGGGGGATTTCACCTCAGGTGCCTGTAAGGCCAATGCGGAGATCGTGGACCGGTACGGAATCGTCCAGCTGAGCCCCACCGCATCCGCTCCCGACTATGCAAATATGAGCAAATACTGCTTCAGTATCATGGGGCGCCAGGATGTGGAAGCTCCTTACCTTGCAAAATACATACTTAAAAAGTATCTGGGCGCGCAGAAGATCGCAGTGATCCGTGTGGACAGTGACTGGGGCCTTTCCTGCTATGATAACTTCATGGAGCAGGCGGAAAAGGAAGGACTGGATGTGACCGCAGAAAAGTACGCCACCGGCGAAAAGGACTTCAGCTCCCTTATTACAAAGATGAGATCCATTGATCCGGACTGTCTGGTAGTGATGGACCAGGGAGACGCCGTTGCAGCCATCTTTAACCAGGCGGATGCCGCGGGCTGGGATATCCAGCATGTTTCCTTAGGGCCTGGCACCTCTGAGCAGCTGATTAACCAGCTGACCACTCCGGATAACCTGATCGTGACTTCTCCTTTCTTCTTTGATGAGAACAATGAGACCCTGTCCAACTGGGCCAAATCCTTTGAGGAGGAAGCCGGATTTAAGCCAACCATCCACCCTGCATGTGCATATGACTGTGTATATCTGATCGCCAATGCAGTGGAGAGGATCGGGGATGGGGAGATTACCCGTGACGCGATCCAGCAGGCGCTGGCTGAGAGCGAGAACGAAGGCGTGACAGGGGCACTGAACTTTACACCGGACGGCGATATTGAGCGCCAGTACATGATCTGCGGCGTTAAGGATGCCAAGTGGGTGGTGCTGGAAGGATTTGAATACGGCGCAGAAGGCCTTTAAGAACGGCTAAGGGCAATTGCAGACACGCTCTGGGGCGGCGCACAGGAACAAGATACCATATAGATGCTCCTGTCTGCCGCCCTTTTCTAAAAAGCGGGCTTCTGCGTGTGACGAGGAGGTATGGATATGGAATATATATTAAATCAGCTGGTTAACGGCTTGTGCCAGGGCGCAATATACGCACTGATGGCAATCGGCTATTCTGTTATAGTCGGTGTGGTAGGGATGGTTACATTTACATATGGCGAGATCATGATGATTGGAGCCTTCTCCTCCTATTATATTTTTTTACTGTTTGGCAACAATCTTCCGCTGGCGATCCTGGCGGCATTTACCGGATCATTTTTAATAGGAATTGTTGTCTACAAGCTCTGCTATGAAAAATTCTTTAATGCGCCCAGGCACATTTCACTGCTGTGTACCATTGGTATCAGTATGCTGATCAAAAACCTGGCTCAGATCGTCTTTGGGCCTGAGACAAAACCTGTTCTTGATATTGTTGAAAATAAAACATTCACCTTTATGTTAGGCAGCGTCCGGCTGGATATAAAACTGCTTCAGATCGTGGTCATTGTCCTTGTGGTGGTCCTGGCGTCTGCCCTGACCCTGTTTTTTAACAGGACTAAGTGGGGAATTGCCTTAAGGGCTGTAAGCCAGAACAAGGATGCCGCATACCTGGTGGGCATCAATGTAAAGCGCATGGCCATGATCGGCAACTGTATTGGTTCCGGTTTCGGCGGGATTGCAGGTATCCTGCTCTGTATCTATTATTATTCCGTATCCGCCACCATGGGCGGTATCTACAGCATGAAGGCGTTTGCAGCCAGCGTGCTGGGGGGC
>OBXC01001190.1_pt1 | contig 13444 bp, 8 predicted proteins | sample 1538111 | NCBI WGS metagenome assembly OBXC01 (sample SAMEA2580137, study PRJEB22360) | human gut metagenome | biome: human gut; feature: human-associated habitat; material: faeces | place: Denmark | collected 2008/2010 | reverse complement strand
ATGATACTCCATAAACCAGCTAATAATAATAAAGATAAGATTTTTTGTTTAGATGCTTTTGTAGATAGTGTTTTCATTTTTTTAGTTTCCTTTCTGTAAAAGAAATAGCATGTTTTTTTAACACTACAAGTAAATCTTGATATCTTCTTCTTGAAATAGCAATATCTTTATTTTTGTAGTTTTTCATAATTACATTTTCACTGTTTAAAGTAATTAATCTAAAGATATTGATAATTGCTGAACGTGAGATTTTAAAAAAGGTTTTTGGAAGCATTTTTTGTAGATATTCAAAGTTTTGAATAAAAATGCGATATGTTTTGTCTAATGTGTTTAGATATGTCATGCGATTTAAATATTCAAAATAAACAATATCATTTGTTTGGGTATTGACGATGCCCTGATCACTTTTAAATAGTAGTAATTTTCGTTTATCAAGATAATCGATGATATCTTGAATTGCTGGAACAAATTTCGCTTTAATATCTTGATAGCGCAGATAGCTGGAAATATTAATACCTACTGCATCGAAAATAGTTGAACCGTCTTTTGAGATAATTAGTACAAGCATATCATTATTATTTTCAATTAATGTTTTAGCATAATTGATTCCTTGATTATCAAAAGAATCTTCAATAATACAGAAATCCATTTTTTTTGTAAATAACATTTCCTTATCATGAATCTCAATGATACGATATTCACTGTCAATATTTTTAATGATTAGTTCCTTTAATTGTTTGATCACACTATTATCAACAACCATTAATCCAATTTTTTTCATTTAGAAATCTCCTTTATTACTTGCAGTTATCTTTTACACCTTTATTATAGGGGCTTACTTTTAGTATATTTTAATTATTGTATGAATGGTATAGTTTATTGTATGAATGGTATAAAAAATATCTTTTGGACAATAAAATTAGTGATTTCTCATTACTTTTCGCTTGTAAAGTAGTAAAATTAAAGTATAGATAATGACTAAGATTAGGAGGAGGTGCAGATCATGCGCAAGAACATTATTACAATTAGCCGTGAATTTGGTAGTGGCGGTAGAACAATTGGTAAAGAGGTAGCAAAACGATTAAACATACCTTTTTATGATAAGGAATTAATTGAAAAAGTAGCTCGAGAGAGTGGATTAAATGTGAATTATATTGAAGAACATGGTGAATATGCACCATCTAGTAATCCTTTTGCTTATGCTTTTTTAGGTCATTATATTGATGGGATGTCAATGAATGATTATATTTGGATGATGCAAAGAAAGATTATTTTAGAATTAGTGCAAGAAGGACCATGTGTAATCGTTGGGAGATGTGCAGATTATATTTTAAGAGATCGAGATGATTGTTTTAATGTCTTTATTTGTAGTGATCTTGATAAAAAAGTGGAACGGATCGTCAGATTATATGGGGAAACAGATGAGAAGCCTGAGAAACGTTTAGCTGATAAAGACAAAAAAAGACGAGCAAATTATAAATATTATACTGATCAAGTTTGGGGGTTAGCGCAAAATTATCATTTATGTTTAAATAGTGGTGAAATTGGAATCGATAAATGTACTGAGTTGATTGTTGATTTAGTTAAATAGTAGTTAAGAGAAAGTAACTATTACTTTCTCTTTTTATGAATTGAAGGATTACATATGCTATACTGTATTGGAAAACATTATAATAAAAAGACGATTATTTTATTATGTTAAGAACTAAAAGATAAAATAATATGAGGATAAGTAGATGATAAAAGCAATTTTTTGATATTGATGGAACACTATTGGATCATGATACATACTTAATGCCATCTAGTACTTTTGAAGCATTAAAAAAATTACGGAAGAATGGAATTAGATTATTCGTTGCTACTGGGCGGCCACCTAATAATCTTAAAGTGATTCAAGATTGTTTCGAGTTTGATGGTTTTCTCACAAGTAATGGATAGTATTGTTTTAATCATGAAGTGGTTATTCATGAAAAATATCTTGAAAGAGAAGATATTAGAAATTTATTACCATATATTAACAAAAATCAGATTCCCGTATTATTTGTAGAAATAAATGGTAATTATAGTAATATCCAAAATTATTGTCTTGATGAAGCTGCTAGATCACTGAATAAAGAGGGCTATCCCATTAAAGCTGTTAATGAAATAATTGAAAGTAAGATAATTCAACTAATGGCATATATAGACGAGACTAAAGATAGTGAACGATTATCATATATGCCTAATTGTAAATCAGCACGCTGGACATCGCTCTTTGCGGATATCATCCCTATTGATGGCGGAAAAAATAAGGGAATTGATCAAATGATAAAGCACTATCAAATTAATTTAGGTGAAGTAATGGCATTTTGCGATGGGAATAATGATATTGATATGTTAAAACATGTTGGAGTTGGTGTTGCTATGGGGAATGCTAATGATTTTGTTACTGACATGATTAATGATGATGGCATTTTTAAAGCATTAAAAAATTTGAATTAATTTGAAAGGGTGAAAATGATGGAGCAAGAATTAACAAAATTCTTAACTTTTTGGGATCATTTAAATGAAAACGAAAAAGAGTTATTAAAACAAAATGCCACTCTTCAAACTTATGCTAAAGGCATAACAATGCATCGTGGTAGTGATGATTGTTTAGGTGTGGTTTTAGTGAGAAAGGGTCAATTGCGGACATATATGTTATCACCAGATGGACGTGATATTACACTATATCGTTTATTTGCAGGTGATGTATGTATTCTTTCGGCATCATGTGTTTTAGAAACGATTACATTTGATGTTTTTATTGATATTGAAGAAAATAGTGAAATCATTACAATCACGGCAACTTTATTTCAACAATTGGCGAAGCAAAATATTTATGTTGAAACATTTGGGTATAAAATGGCAACCAATCGTTTTTCTGATGTTATGTGGGCGATGCAGCAAATTTTATTTATGTCTGTTGATAAACGCTTAGCTATTTTTCTTAAGGAAGAAGCTGAAAAGAATAATTCTTTAGAGTTAAAAATTACTCATGAACAAATCGCTAAATATATGGCGACGGCTCGTGAAGTTGTAACTAGGATGTTAAAATATTTTAGTCAAGAGGGTATTGTAAAAATATCACGAGGAAAAATAACAATAGTTGATAAACATAAATTAGATAAACTAACTATTGATTAATTATGGAATAATCATTATGATTATTCTTTTTTATTCAAGTTAATTAATTTTTTTTCAAGTGATTATGAGTTGAAATTCAAGCTGACATTAAAGATAATAAATCTATATCAGTAATAGTAATTTGTTATATAAAAAATAGCTATACTGCTAGAAATAGAATGGGAGGAAGAAGTAATGTTACGAAAAGATTTTTTATGGGGTGGGGCAGTTACAGCTCATCAAAGTGAAGGTGGATATACACTGGATGGTAAAGTACCAGCGGTTTGTGATTTAACAGTTACCGGTGAATATTCTGATTTTAAAGACGGAATCGATAGTTACCATCGTTATGAAGAGGATTTTGATTTATTTCAGGAAATGGGATTTAATGCTTATCGTTTTTCACTTGATTGGTCACGTTTAATGAGCGATGAAGGAGTATATAATGAAAAAGGATTTGTGTTTTATGAACATTTTATTGATGCACTGCTTAAAAGAGGAATTCAACCAATTCCAACTTTATATCATTTTGAAATGCCAGCATTTTTATATGAGAAGTATAATGGATTTTATAGTCGCAAAGTAGTCGATATATTTGTAGAACTGTGCAAAAAGATTGTTGATCGTTATCATGATAAAGTTGAAAATTGGATTATTTTTAATGAACAAAATGGAATTTTACAGAAAGGGCCAAAAATGTTTTTTGGGGCAGTTTGTCCGGATGGAGTTGATACTCAAACGTTTGATAATCAAATTATGCATAATACTTTGATTGCTCATAGTCTTATTAATGAATATATTCATCAAAAAGGTGGTAAGGTTATGGGAATGGCGACAGTGGTTCAAAGTTATCCAGAAACTTGTCATCCTCTTGATACACTTGAAAGTATGAAGGCTCAAAGTGAAGCTTATGTTTTTTTAGATGTTTTTGCAAGAGGACATTATAATTCATATTATTTTGCAAATATGAAAAATGAAGGAACAATGCCTGAAATCTTAGATGGTGATTTAGAAATATTAAAGAAAGGGATTACGGATTCACTATCTATTAGTTATTATATGTCGACAATTTCACATTATGGTGAGGAGAGTCTAACAAATATTAATGATGTTGTAATTAAAAAGAATCCTTATTTGGAAATGTCAGAATTTGGCTGGACGATTGATCCAACTGGTCTTAGAATTACTTTAAGACAATTGTATGATCGTTATGAAATGCCAATATATATAGTGGAAAATGGTTTTGGTTATAATGATCAAATAAATGCAGATGGCCAAATTATCGATGATTATCGTATTGATTATATGAGGAAACATCTTGAGGAAATGAAATTAGCGATTCAAGAAGGTGTTGATTGCCGTGGTTACTTGTCATGGGGACCGGTTGACATTTTAAGCAGCCGGGCACAAATGAAGAAAAGATATGGTTTTATTTACGTCAATCGTGAAAATGATGATTTAAAAGATATGCGTAGAATTAGAAAAAAATCATTTGCCTGGTATCAACAAGTAATTGCATCAAATGGAGAAGTACTATAATCGAGGAGCATGTGCTATACTATTTAATGAGGTGAAACAAAGATGAAAGTGACGATGAAAGATATTGCTAATAAATTAGGAATTTCAATTAATGCCGTTTCAATTGCACTAAATGATAAACCTGGTGTCAGCGATGAAATGCGTTTAGAAATTTTAAAAATGGCTGATAAAATGGGTTACATTAATCAAAAAAGACAATATCTATCAGTTTATTCTAAATCAAATATTTGTATTTTAATGCAAAGTTATTATGCAGATACAGGACACTTTTATTCGATTGTTTTACGGTCAATCGTTGAACAAGCAAAAGTATTTGGTTATTTTTCAATTTTAAATTATTTTGAAGACGGGCACTTCGTAGTACCTGAATGTATTGAAGAAAGGAAAGTGGCTGGAATATTAGTTGTAGGCAAAATATCTGATAGTAACCTGCTGCTGCTTAAAAATATTGGTGTACCCGTTGTTCTAGTAGATTTTACATCATTATGTACACCGTGTGATTGTGTTTTGACGCATAATAAACAAGGTAGTTATATGATGACTACGCATGTTATTAATAAAGGGTATCAACGGATTGGTTTTTTTGGAGATCTTGATTATTCCTTTAGTTTTGAGGATCGTTTTATTGGATTTAAACAGTCACTGTTAAAGAATAATATTGTTAGTTATTCAAAGGTTGATGAATATATTCAAAAATATTCTTTTCTACAAGGAATTGAAGAATATGTTTTAACTAATCAAATTGATAAAATAATTGAAATTTTGAATACTAAAAAATTACCAGAGGTCTTAGTATGTGCAAATGATTCTAATGCATTTGCTGTGATTACTGCGTTAAAAGATATGGGCTTAAAAGTCCCAAAGGATATTAGTGTCGTTGGATTTGATGATACACCGTTGTGTGTTAAATCAGTACCGCAGATCACAACAGTTCAAGTTCAAAAGGAACTGATGGGCGAGGTGGCGGTATCTAATCTAATTGATCGGATTCATCGTAAAGATAATATTCCGATGACACAATTATTAAGTGTGAAAATAGTTGAACGAACGTCTTTAAAAATTTAAAGACGTTTTCATCATTTATAATTCAACCATATTCTACTGATTATAAAGGTTTATAAAAAAACTTTTTCAAGTGATTTTTCGTTGAAATTCAAGTGATAATAACTAAAAATAATAGATGTAGTAAGCGTTTTCAATATTATTTAAAAGGAGGATATTATATGATTAAAAAGGCATTGAGAATAATCCTGTCATTAGTTATGTCTTTTGGGCTTGTTTTAAGTTCCATGAATGTAACTTATGCAAGTGAGAGTGATTTTGCAACAATCAAAACGCGTTTAAAAGATTACTTTTTAACTTTAGACACGATTGATGATGGGTCAAAAGTAGAAACATGCTATGTTTCAAAAGCAAAAGATTATCTTGATTTGATTCAAGAAGATGGCGCTTTTGGGGATGTTGACTACAAAGCGACATCAAGTGCTGCTAATGGAACAGCATGGTCACCTTATTTAGCTCTTGATCGTCTACAAGCAATTACAGTTGCTTATCATAAAGAGGGAAACGCTCTTTATCATGACGAAGAAGTAATTAATAAGCTAAATAAAGCAATTGTTTATTGGGGAAAAATGAATCCATCTTCTTCTAACTGGTGGGAGAATCAAATTGGAGTTCAATTAAGATTTTCTAGAATTGCTTTATTTATGGAAAGCATTGTAAGTAAAGATGCAATGGATATTATGCTTAATAAATTATTGGAAAAAACACCAGTTAAATATGGTACAGGTCAAAATAATTTATGGTTTGATCAAAATTATGTTTATTACGCAATTATTACAGAAAATGGGACTAAACATACCAATTCTACAGGATTTAAGAAATTAGATTTAAAAGAACTTGTAGATGATTATTTAAGTTATTGCTTAGTTGTTCAAACTGATGATAATACTGCTGAAGCAGTTCAGGTTGATAACAGTTTCTATATGCATGGTAGGCAGTTCTATTCTAATGGATATGGAATGTCAATGTTTAGAGATATGAGTTTTTGGATTTATATGCTAAGAGAAACTAGTTATGCATTTGAACAAGATGTCATTGATTTAATGGCTGATTATATGATTGATGGGACAAGCTGGACAATCAGAGGAGATATTATGGAGCTTTACCTTGGATATCGGCCATATGATTATGATGTTGGCTATGATAACTATGCAGCAGAGTATATCGATCCACTTAAGAGAATGATTGAATCAGATCCTGATCGAGCTGATGAATATCAAGCAATCCTTGATAACATCCAAGGAAAAAATACAGTTAATGGAAAAAATGGTAATTATTATATGTGGCGTTCTGGTTATGCTTCTCACATGCGAGATGGGTACGGAGTTAATATTAAAATGGACTCTAACCAAATCATCGGTGGTGAATGGCGTGGCAGCTGGTCAGGTTATGATAAAGACGGAGGACAATTAATTTATTGGACATCATCAGCAGCTTCAACAATCACAGTTGACGGAGATGAATATACTAACGTTTATCCAACATATGATTGGGCTCATTGTCCAGGAACAACAACAGCAGCACGAATCGTTCAAGATTATGCTAATGCAGGTCGTTTTACAAATGGAACTGAACATACAATTGGGGTATCCAATGGTAAATATGGAAATACTGCTTATGATATGAATAAAAAGGGGACTCAAGTAAAGAAAGGATATTTCTTCTTTGATGATGAATTTGTTGCTCTAGGTTCGGGAATCAATTCTACTGAGGGAGTCAATATCCATACAACATTAAATCAATGCGAAGCTGAAGATGTAAATGTTGGTGGTCAAAGTGTGGCTGAGGGAACGAAAGAACAAATTTATAACACTAATTGGCTATATAATGGAAAAGTTGGATATGTTTTCTTAGAAAATACGGATGTAGTTGTAAGTAATAGTGTTCAAACTAATAATCCGTCATTATGGGATGAAGCAAAAAAGAATGAAACTCCGGCTACTTTTACAGCCTATTTAGATCATGGATTAAAGCCAAGCAATGATAGCTATGCCTATATTGTCGTACCAAATACCACAGCAGGTGCAGTTAGTCAATATGCCGGTAATACACCAGTTACTGTAATTGCTAATAACGAAAAAGTTCAAGCAGTAAGACATGACGGTTTAAAACAAACTCAAATTAATTTCTATCAAGCTGGTTCATTGGAATATAAAGATGGCTATATAATTACTGTTGATCAACCTTGCAGTATTATTATTGATGAATCAGAGGATACAAGAAAAATCTCTGTAGCAGTCAATGATACAGCAGCCAATCAAACTGTAAATGTAAATTTAAATTATGATAATCAAGAAACACAAACAACATTTGTTTCAGGAGCATTACCATATGCTGGACAAACAATGACGTTATCAGAAGGCTCAGATAATCGTTATCATACTAATTCTTCAATGATTGGACACGAAGTCGAAAAAGCTTTTGATGGTGATGAAAATACATATTGGCAAAGTGAAGAAACGCAAAATGAATGGATCAGTATGTTTACTGGCAACAATAAACATTTAGCATCTATGAATATTCTTTGGGGTGATAATTATGCTAGTGCTTATGATGTTATGGTTTCTCAAGATGGTAAAAATTATGAATTATTGAAATCTGTAAGTAATGGTGATGGTAAGACAGACACGATTGAATTAAAAGGAGTCTACCCATATATTAAGATTATCATGAAAGATGGAAATGGAAATTGTTTTGAAATTAAGGAAATTACATTTAAAGCAAGTGATTCAATAGCGCTTAATAAATCTGTTGAAGCAAGCAGTACGTCAACAAATGACCCTGGAAATACTAAAGAATTAGTTGTAGATGGTAATACAAGTACAAGATGGAGTTCATTACGAAATGAAGATGAGAACTGGATCATGGTTGATTTGGGACAATATTCGGAAATTAATGCTATGAGCATTCAATGGGAATCCGCTTGTTCTGATGATTATGATATTCAGGTCTCTAGTGACAAAAATAACTGGATAACGGTTAAAGATAGTATGGCAACTGGAAGTAGCTTATTGGATGAATACAATTTTGATGAACCTGTATATGGGCGTTATGTTAGAGTTTCGTCACATAAATCAAGAACTTTAAAATATGGTATTAGTATTTATGAAATTTCTGTGTATGGTTCTTATAAAGATGAGGATATTGCAGCTAATAAAAATGCATTTTCAAGTACAATAAAGGATTTGAACTTACCGACTCATGCAATTGATAATAAAGCCAATACGTCTTGGATTTCGAGTGCAGCCGGTGATCAATGGATCTATGTAGAATTAAAAGGAATTTATAAAATTTCAAGTATGCAGGTTGATTGGGGAAATAATTATGCACCTAATTATGAAATTCAGATTTCTGATGATGCACAAATGTGGCAAACAGTAAAAACTATAATTGATGGACAAGGTGGTAATGAGAACATTTCAGATTTAGGTAATCAAGAAGCACGATATGTTAGATTAAAATTAAATGGTTCTAGTGGCTCATCATACCAAATCATCCAGTGGTCAGTTTATGGCGAACTTGTTGAAGCAGAAAATTTAGAGAATATTGCTTTAAATAAAACAGCAACAGCTTCTTCAGTTTATAACAATGTTTATACTGCAAATAGAGCTATTGATGGAAGTTTTGAAAATAATGGTGGAAATGATCAATCAAGATGGGTTTCAAATAGAAATTCGAATGATGAATATATTCAAATAGATTTAGAAGCGAATTATGATTTAACGGGTGTAAAACTTTATTGGGAAGGAAATGGTGCTAAAAAATATCAAATTCTTGTCTCTGAAGATGGAAAAACATGGCAAAAGGTTTATCTAGAAGAGAATGGACAACCTGGAATTGCAAATATCCCATTTAATGAAACTGTTACTGCTCGGTATGTTAAAATGCTAGGTATAGAATGTGCTTCTAAATACGGATATTCATTATGGGAATTTGAAGTGTATGGAAAATTACACCAAGAACCAGTGGTGCCTGAAGTAAATATTGCATTGAATAAAACCTCTAAGGCAAGTAGCGAGTTTACTGACCCTAATGATGGTAATAAAACATATCAATCTTTATTAGCGTTTGATGGCAAAGGTACAAATGAAACAGTTGATGGAAAGCAATCACGCTGGGTATCTAATCGGAAATCTAATGATGAGTGGATATATGTAGACTTACAAGATATTTATAATATTTCTAAAGTTATTTTGAATTGGGAAGGAAGCGGTGCAAAGAAATACAAAGTGCAAGTTTCTAATGATGGTCAAGTTTGGACAGATATATCAGATATTAATGATGGCGATGGAGGTCTTGATGAATTATCATATAAAGATGTAACAGGACGATATGTAAGGATGTTAGGGATTGAAGTTGGAAGTGATTATGGGTATTCACTATGGGAATTTGAAGTTTATGGAACAACTTTAAAATCTAAGTTACAGGAAATTTATAAGAAATATAAAGATTTAGATATTTCATCATACACCCCTAATAGTATTGCGCGATATCAAGAAGCATTAAATAATGCTGTTAAAGTTTATAACGATGATGATGTTACATCTGAAGATATCTTAAAAGCAATTGATCAGTTGGAAGATAGTGTTAAAGGACTTACTAAGATTGTTGATAAAATGGAGTTGGAAGAAACAATCAATTCAGCAAGTAAACAATTAGATACAGCTAAATATACCCCTCAATCAATTGAATTACTTACAGTCACTTTACAAAAAGCTAAAGAAGTTTTCAATGATGATAATGCTACGAAACATGAAGTTGATGAAGCAATTAATAAATTAAATGAAGTAGTCGCAGCATTAGTTGAAAAAGCTGATAAAAATAATTTAATATCAATTTTTAATACTGCATTGAAACTTGATAAAGAAAAATATACTTCTGAAAGTCTTACTAAAGTTGAAGCCTTGTTAGAGAAGGTAGAATCAATTATTGATGATGAAAATGCTGCACAGGCAGAAGTCGATGAGATGTATGACCAATTGTATCAAGCGTTAGATCAATTAGTGATAAAAGAAGATGTAAATACAAACGATAAAGTTGAAGGTGATGTAACAGTTATTCCTACGCCAGAAAAAGAGATACCAAAAGATGATAGTACTTCAGCAGCTAAAACTGGTGATTCAGTATCTATTCAAATATTGGCGGGAACATTATTGATCAGCATCTTAGGAATTGGAATTTTAAGAAAAAAGAAACAATCATAAAAAGGAGACTTGGAATTAATTCCAAGCTCCTTTTATTATATAAATAGTGACATATCAGATTCTTCACCGTTAGCTAACATAGTAGCAACTCCCGATAATGTAACACCATCAATCAATTCTTCTTGTTTAATGCCCATTACATCCATACTCATCGAACAGGCAATTAGTTCAACACCATTATCTTGAGCTAGTTTGATTAAATCTTCTAAACTGTCAATATTTTTATCTTTCATAATAGTACGGATCATTTTAGCTCCCATACCACCCATATTCATTTTTGAAAGCGATAGTTTTTTTGAACCACGAGGCATCATCATTGCAAACATTTTTGAAATAAAATTTTTTTTGATTTTAACCTTTTCTGGTCGTCGAATGATATTTAGTCCCCAGAAGGTAAAGAACATTGTGACTTTTCGTCCCATAGCCGCTGCGCCATTAGCAATAATAAATGATGCAATTGCTTTATCTAAATCTCCAGAGAAAACAATCATATTTTTATTATTTTTATTTCCGTTTGAGATACTGTTCTGTCCTTTCTTTATTTTAGCACTGCTAATTCCTTTATTACAGCTAAGCTCTATTAGTTCATTACCAGTACGACGACAATAGCCATCTAGATCTGTAGCAAAAGCCGGGTCCGTAGTTTGAATTTCAATAATATCGCCATCTTTAGCAGTTTCTAGTGATGCTGATAATTTTACAATCGGACCTGGACACTGAAGACCGCAGGCATTAATTTTAATTGTTTCTGGATTTTCTATGGGACAAGCAGGATGCATTGTCTTGATTTTGGGTTCATCATGTTCTTGATTAAAAATTGTATTATATAAGCGATATCCTCCATTGAGATTATAAGTATCAAAACCATTTTGACTTAAAATCCGTGATGCTATATAGCCTCTAAGTCCAATCTGGCAGGTTACATAAATAGGTTTATTTAAATTAAGCTCATGAAGACGAGTTCGCAAGGAATCCAATGGAATATTAATGTAACCATCGATGTGACCATTTGCATATTCTAATTCAGTACGAGTATCTAATAGAATCACACTGCCATCACGGGGCAGTGATGCAACATCATCCCAATTATATTGTTTGATCTTGTCAGTAAGAATATTTTCAATTACAAAACCAGCCATGTTAACAGGATCCTTTGCTGATCCATATGGTGGAGCATAGCAAAGTTCTAATTCAGTTAAATCAAAACCCGTCATTTTGGCACGAATAGCAGCTGCTAAAACATCCATGCGCTTGTCAACCCCATCATAACCAACTATCTGAGCCCCTAAAATGGTTCCCGTTGATTTATCAAAAAGGACTTTTATTGACATATTGACCGCACCTGGATAATAGCCGGCATGATTAGCTGAATATGTGTAGACTTTATCGTAATTGAGATTTAATTCCCTAGCAGTTTTTTCATTGATTCCGCTACTTGCAACAGTTAAGTCAAAGACTTTTAAAATTGATGAACCTTGTGTTCCTTGATAATGGCGATCAAAACCGCAAATATTATCAGCTGCAATTCGTCCTTGTTTATTAGCTGGGCCTGCTAGGGGTACATAACTTGCTTTATTAGTAACAAAATTTTTGATTTCAATAGCATCGCCTACAGCATATATATCTTTGATTGATGTTTCCATCTTATCGTTGACGATGATTGCTCCGCGAGAATTAGTTGCAATTTCTGTATTTTTTACAATCTTAGTTTCAGGTACCACACCAATTGCCATAATTACCATATCTGTATCTACAGTTTGATTATTTAGAGTAACTGTCAGCTTGTTACCGGCTTCATTAATAGCTTGAAGTTCTGTTTCTAAAACTAAGTTAATTCCTTTGCTTATAAGATGTTGATGAACTTCACAAGCCATCTCATAGTCAATCGGAGAAATGACTTGATTAGCCATTTCTACAATCGTTACATTTATTCCAGTTGAATGTAAATTTTCTGCCATTTCAATACCAATAAATCCCCCACCTACAACAATTGCATGTTTTGGTTTATGGGTATCAACGTATTCTTTTATTGCATAAGTATCAGGGATATTTCTAAGTGTAAAAACTTTATTTGAATTGATTCCAGGAATATTTGGCTTGATTGGTTTTGCTCCCATTGAAAGAAGTAATTTATCATAACTTTCCTGATATTCTTTTTGTAATTGATGATTATATACAGTAACGGTTTTAGTTTCAGGAGTAATAGCAGTAACTTCGTTAAAGTTGCGAACATCGACATTAAAGCGTGCTTTAAAACTGTCAGGAGTTTGTAAGGTTAAAGCCTCTTGATCAGTGATTTCACCACCAATATAATAGGGTAAACCACAGTTAGCAAATGATATATATTCATCTTTTTCAAACATAATAATGTTGGCAGATTCATCTAAACGTCTTAGACGAGCAGCAGCTGAAGCGCCACCAGCGACTCCGCCTACGATAAGAATTTTTTGATTAGTATTCATTTTTTTCCTCCATAATTATTAATCTATGATTCA
>OBXC01001183.1_pt1 | contig 13491 bp, 10 predicted proteins | sample 1538111 | NCBI WGS metagenome assembly OBXC01 (sample SAMEA2580137, study PRJEB22360) | human gut metagenome | biome: human gut; feature: human-associated habitat; material: faeces | place: Denmark | collected 2008/2010 | reverse complement strand
TTATGTGTTTCTAGCATAATTATTGGAAATAATACACGGAAATAAAAGTCTACCATGTTTGTCAATCATGGATAAAAAAATCTACCTTATTTTACAAATACTTCTATTTTTCTATTCTTTTTTTAATTCATACCGATTTACCCAATTAGAAAATGTCGTATGATTGGTACTTAACCGTCTTGCACACTCTCTTTTGCTTATCTGTTTTTCCTTATAACACAAATAAATCTCTTCAAAATTTTCTGGATAAGGTAATTGAGGGCGTCCAAATCTGACCCCTTTTTCTTTTGCAGCCTTAATCCCTTCTGCTTGTCTTTGTTTTGTATTTTCTCTTTCTATTTGTGCGACATACGACAATACCTGCAATACTAAATCAGCAATGAATTTTCCTGTAATACCATTAACTTGATTTCTAGTATCTAAAAGTGGAAAATCTAACACAATTATCTCCACTTCTTTCTTCTTTACCAAATATCGCCATTGTTCAATAATTTCATCATAATCACGTCCTAATCGATCAATAGATTTGATATAAAGTTCATCACCTTTTTTTAGTTTTTTCACCAATTTCTTATAACCTTTTCGATTAAAATCCTTACCAGATTGTTTATCGATGAACATTTGTCTAGTACCTAATCCAATTTCTTTCATCGCAAATTTTTGTCTATCAATATTTTGATCTTTGGTTGATACACGGATATAAGCGTATTTATTCATTCACATTCCTCCTTATAAGAAAATAATACTTAGAGAATAAAAAAATGTATATATCTATTTAGAAATATACATTTAATCAAATATAAATGAAATTTTATAATTACAAACAAGTATTCTCTATTTATCAACAATATTATTCATTTTCTATACCTCATAATATTGATTAACATAGATACTTCAGCACAATAAAAATACATCCAAAAATTGCTTTTGATGCAAATCATTGAAATGTATTTTTGTTATTTCTATTTAGCAGTTAATCCAGCCATTCCAGCCATTGTTATATAATTATAAGGTTGATTAAAATGTGGCAAGAAGAAGATATCAAGCAATGCCAATTTATCAATTGTCAAATGCTCTTGAATCGCTAATGAGAACATATGAATTCCCATCGAAATATCATATTTTGATGCCATTTGACACCCTAAAATCCGCCTTGTTTCTTCATCATAAACAATTTCTATCATTACTTCTTGATTTTCTTTTATAAATGCCGGTTTTTGAAGATCACGATATGATACTGAAGTAGCCTTAAAACCTAATTTTTTTGCTTTTGATAAAGTTAAACCCGTTGATACCATCTTTAAATCATAGATACAAATTCCATTTGAGCCTTGAACTCCAATACTTTCTAGTGGTTGACCACAAACATTATGAGCAGCAACAATTCCCGAACGAACTGCATTTGTTGCCAATGCGATATAGTTAACATCATCAATCGTATTATCATAAACAGTCGCACAATCGCCAATTGCATACACATCTTTTAATGATGTTTCTTGTTTTTTGTTTACTAAATATGCCCCGTTAGAATATAGTTTAAGTACATCTTTTCCTAACTCATTATTAGGTTTAAAGCCAACCGCTAAAATAACCATATCTGCAGCATATTCACCTTTATCTGTTACAACTGATTCAACTTTTTGATTACCCTTAATTTCTAAAACAGATTGATTGAATGCCAATTTAATTCCATGTTCTGTTAAATTTTGATTCATTAAATCAGTAAATGAATGGTCATAATACGCTCCAAGGCAAGTATCAGCACAATCAATTAAAGTAACCTCTTTATCACAACGTCTAAATGCCTCAGCCAGTTCTACACCAATATAGCCACCACCAACTACTACAATGTTTTTTAACTCAGGATTATTTAATTTTTCAATTACATCTTGAGCATTTTGATATAATTTTACCATTTGAACATTTTCTAAATCACTACCAGGAATCGTTGGACGCATTGGTAAAGATCCACATGCTAAAATTAATTTATCATAACTTTCTTGATACTCTTTACCGTCCTTACCTTTTGCATAGACAATCTTTTTTTCATAGTCAACATGTTCCACTATCGTTTCCATGTATATAATTGCACCTTTTTCTTCCAATAATTCTTTACTTGAATAAAATAGTCCTTCTGGTCCATCAATTTGTTTTCCGATCCATAATGCCATTCCACACCCTAAAAAACTAATATTGCTGTTTCCATCAAAAACAACTACGTCATCTTCATAGTTATCTAGAATCGTATTAATCGCAGCTGTTCCTGCATGATTTGCCCCAATAACAATAATTTTACTCATTTTTTCAGTCTCCTTATTTTTTATATTATTATCATACCCATCATTTGTATTTATTTACAACTGATATGCACCAAAAAATTAGGAAACTATAACTACTAAAATAAAAAAGAGAGCCTTGCTCTCCTAAGCATCTTTCCACATTAACGCAAAACGTACAGCCTTAGCCCATCCTTTCAGACTTTTTTCACGTCTAGATTTGTTGATCCTTGGAACAAATTCATAATTTAATTTCCAATTATTCTTTATCTCCTCTTTACTAGCCCAAAAACCTGTTGCTAAACCTGCCAAATATGCTGCTCCTAATGCTGTCGTTTCTACAACCTGTGGACGATGAACTTTACAATTTGATATATCACTTTGAAATTGCATTAGAAAATCATTTTGACTTGCCCCACCATCTACTTTTAAACATCTCAACTCAATCCCAGTATCTTCTTGCATTGCTTTTAAAACATCATTAGTTTGATATGCAATAGATTCTAAAGCTGCTCTAATAAAATGTTCTTTACTGCAACCTCTTGTCAGTCCAACAATAGTTCCTTGAGCATAAGGATCCCAATATGGAGCACCCATTCCTGTAAAGGCCGGCACTAAATAGACACCATTAGTATCTTCAACTCGATTAGCATAATCGCTTGACTGAGGTGTACTTTTTAACATTCTAAGGCCATCACGCAACCATTGCATTACTGCTCCGCCAACAAAAACACTGCCCTCTAAAGCATAACTAACTTCATTGTTATCACTTGCTGCAATCGTTGTAATCAATCCGTTTTTAGAATGATATATTTCATTACCAGTGTTCATTAGCAAAAAACACCCTGTTCCATAAGTATTTTTAGCTTCGCCCGGTTCATAACAACATTGTCCAAATAAAGCTGCCTGCTGATCTCCAGCAGCACCCGAAACAGGAATATGTCCACCCAAAATTCCTTCTTTTGTATATCCATAAACGCAACTTGATGGTTTAACTTCAGGCAACATACTCTTAGGTATTTTGAAATATGCTAATAATTCATCATCCCAGCACAGCTGGTGGATATCAAACAACATAGTTCTTGAAGCATTTGTATAATCAGTGACATGAATTTTACCACCTGTTAAATTATAAATCAGCCAAGTATCAACAGTACCAAATAGTAATTTATTTTGATTGGCTAATTCTCGAGCGCCATCGATATTTTCTAGGATCCAAGCAATTTTCGAAGCCGAAAAATATGCGTCAGGAATTAAACCAGTCTTAGCAATAACCATTTCTTCTAAACCATCTTTTTTTAACTGCTCAATCATTGCTGCAGTTCTTCGACATTGCCAAACAATCGCATTATAAATAGGCTCCCCAGTATCTTTATTCCAAACAATTGTAGTTTCTCGCTGATTAGTTATTCCTATTCCTGCAATTTCGTCAGCTTTAGTATTATTCAATGCCATTGCTTCACTGGCTACTGCTAATTGTGAAGACCAAATTTCCATAGGATTATGTTCTACCCAGCCTGGTTGAGGAAAAATTTGTTTAAACTCACGTTGAGCCATCGCACTTATATTTCCTTTTTGATCAAATAAAATACAACGTGAACTAGTCGTTCCTTGGTCTAAAGCCATTACATATTTAGCCATAAAGCTCATCTCCTCCAATCGATTTTGTTGCAACAATATCTATCCCACTATCTAAAATATTAGCAACAATTATTTCATTCATACTAATTGGGGCTTGTACTTCGATTTCCTTTAGTATCTGTATACATTCAAAAATTTTATCTTTGGCAATTCCCCCATTACTCTTAACACTTAACATATAAGGACTATTTTTCACTCTAATTGTCGTTGTTAGAATTCTAGTAGGATTAGAAATTTCTGCTAGTGCATATTTTTTACCACGGATACAACGATTACCTGTAACCACATATTCCTCATCAATATACCGAACTTCTAAAGCACACCCTAACGGACAATTTATACAAGTCAGTTTAATCACTTCCATATCATTCATCCTCCAATGTAATTAAGATTTTTTTAATATGTTCGTTTAACCAGTCTTTTTTTATTACAATTTGTTCCATTTCACCAGGTGCAAGTACTAATTTACGTTGATGAATCTTCCTATCACCATCTAGATACAATGATAGATATTTATTTTGATAAACCTTATCAACTCTAAAACGAACAATAACATTATCGTCATTATTAGGATGAATTACTGAAGGAACTACATAGCGAATACCACATTCATATGAAATCGTAATAGTTTGACACAAAACAAGATGGTCTCGCAAATATTTAGCCGCATTTATTCCCGCCAGCTTTGCCTCATTAGATACATAATCAACTAAATCATGAACATGCAGAACATTACCACAGGCAAATATCCCCGGTTGATTTGTCTGCAAATAATCATCAACAATCGCTCCCTTAGTTAAACTTGAAAGCATAACATTAGCTTTAGTACTAATTTCATTAGCAGGAATCAACCCTACCGAGAGTAATAATGTATCACAACAAACGCGTTCCTGACTGCCTTCTATTACGTTAAGATTTTCATCCACCTTTGCAACAATAACAGCCTCAAGTCGTTCCTTTCCTTCAATATCAATAATTGTATGTGACAACTTTAAAGGAATATTATAATCATCTAAACATTGAACAATATTACGTTTCAACCCACTAGAATACGGCATTAGTTCGATAACCATCTTTACATTTGCACCTTCAAGTGTCATTCTTCGTGCCATTATTAAGCCAATATCTCCTGAACCAAGAATTACTACTTCTTTCCCCGGCATATAGCCATCAATATTAACAAAATATTGCGCTGTCCCAGCACTATAAATACCACTTGGACGGTAACCAGGAATATTTAATGCCCCTCGACTCCGTTCACGACATCCCATAGCTAAAATTATTGCCTTAGCATGAATCATAAATGTCCCACTTGTTCCATTCATCGCAGTTATAACCTTGTCATTCAAGTCAATTACTACTGTATTTAATAGATAGGGTATTTTTAATTCATCTATTTGACGTCGATAACGTTCAGCATATTCCGGACCAGTTAATTCCTCATTAAATGTATGTAAACCAAAACCATTATGAATACATTGATTTAAGATTCCCCCTAAACACTCATCACGCTCAATAATAATTAAATCTTTTACACCTGCTTCATATGCCCCTAAAGCAGCGGCCATTCCCGCCGGTCCACCACCAATAATCACTAAATCCTTATTCATGATTGACCTCCTTATTTAATCCCACCAAATAGGTTGAATGTTTACCATTTTTAGTAATAGTAAAAATATCCTTATTTAATTCCTGACTTAATAATTTCATTGATTTATTTAAACAAAAACCGGATTGACATTTTCCCATCCCGACACGAATTCGTCTTTTTAATCCATCGATCGTAGTTGGGGATAGTGGACGATTTATTGCTTCAATTATTTCTCCAGCACTAACATTTTCACAAAAACATACTATTTGGCCATACAATGGATTCTTTGCAATCAATTGGTTACGTTTTTCAAGTGGCAATTCCATCACCTTAGTAATTCCTTTGCGATATTTAATAAAATTCTCTTTAGCTTTTGCAGGATACTTTTCGCCAACTAAATCATAAACATATTTGCCAATCGCTGGAGCACTTGTTAATCCCGGTGATTCAATTCCCGCCACATCAAAATATCCTGGATTATCTAGATCCTCTTTAATTATAAAATCTCCTGTTGTATTATGAGCCCTTAATCCAGCAAAAGAAGTTATTTGATTTGCATAAGGAACCTGCTTAATGCTTAAAGATGCGCGATCAACAATATCCTTTTGTCCTTCCATCGTTGTATTGATCTCTTCACGATTACAATCAATTGCATCAGGACCAATCATTAAATTACCATGTACAGTTGGAGTAACCAATACCCCTTTTCCTAACTTAGTCGGTAATTGAAAAATCGTTTTGCTTACCATTGAGCCAACGGTTTTATCAAATAAAACATATTGCCCTTTACGTGGAACTATTTTCATTTTCTCATTGCAAATTAGGTTATGAATCAAATCACAATTAACTCCCGCAGCATTAATAACGATCTTACTTTGATAACACTTATCCATAGTTTTAACAATATAATGATCAATATTTTTTTCAATTCCCACAACTTCTTGAGTAAATTTAAATTTCACACCATTAGCATAAGCATTTTCGGCTAATGCCAAAACAAGATCAAAAGGGCAAATAATGCCACCAGTTGGAGCATAAAGACCTTTTAAAACATTAGGATTTAAATTTGGTTCCATCTCAAGTAATTCTTTAGTATCTAAAACTTTCAATCCTTTTACCCTGTTTATTAAGCCTTGCTGGTATAATTCTTCCAAAGCTTCAAATTGACTTTCATCAAAACATAATACTAATGAACCATTTTGGACAAAGGGAATATCTAAATCTTTAGCTAACTGCGGCATCATTAAATTCCCTTCTAAATTTAATTTTGCTTTCAAGGTTCCGGGTTTAGCATCGTGACCAGCATGAACAATTCCAGAATTGGCTTTAGATGTACCTACACAAACATCACTACCTTTTTCAAGAACAAGAATTTTGCGTTGATCTCGAGACAATTCACGAGCAATCGCACAGCCCGTTACTCCCGCTCCAATAATAATTATGTCTTCCATAAAGTGCTCCTTTCTAAACAAAAATAGGGACGATTAAAAAATCCCCCTGCGTAACTTTTCCTATTTATAATTTTATCACAAACAACTCGTTTAAACACCATATATAATTATTATTACTTGTTTTTTTAAACATAAATAAAAAAGCAGAAGTTTTCCTCCTACTTAAAAATTATTCAGTTTGCTTCCCGTTAAAAACAATCAGACCAGTAATTGCACTTAAAATAATGAAACATCCAATTAATTTAACGATTGTTAACTGTTCATGGAGAATAATAATCCCAAAAATAACACTTGTTACCGGTTCAAACATACTTAAGATTGACGCTGTAGCTGCACCTAAATATCTAACCCCCTGTTGTAAACAGATAATTCCAACGATTGATGTTAAAACTGCAATCAAGAAAGAATAGCCATATGCTTCAACTGGTAAAATCAGTTCAAGCTGACCACTGATCAGTCCAATCATTAATAATGAGATTGAAATAACGATTGCAAAATAGAAATTTAATACATAAGGATTCAAAGACTGTAATCCTAACTTTTCAATACCTACCATATAATAAGCAAATGTTATACCTGAAAACAGAGCCAAAAATAGTCCTAAAAAAGATGAACCACCCAATTCGATAAAAAATAAAATTCCAAAACTAGCTGTTCCTAAACATATTTTAACAGCTTTAGATAATCTCTCTTTATAATAAAAGAAACATATTAATGAAACAAACATCGGGTAAAGAAAATGAAGTACCGTAGCACTCCCAACTTGAATAAAACTGTATGAAGTATATAGTGCCGCTACAGTCAAAGCATTACCAATAATTCCTACTAAACAAATATTCTTTAACTGATGTAAAGTTATTTTATAAGGCAATCTTTGGCATTTCATAATCAAAAATAAGATTGGTATTACAAATAAATGTCGAAAAAAGGCCATTGTAATTCCATTGCTCCCCATTGAATAAGTTATTTTAGCAAGAATCGGGGTAAAGCCAAAAATAACTGCTGATAAAATTGTTAAAAAATATCCTTTAGTTTTCATTTTTCCTCCATAAAAATAATAGATGTGCTATGCACATCTATTATCCCAAATCTTCACCATTAGTTTCAATAACTTTTTTATACCAATTAAATGATTTTTTCTCTCTTCTTGAAAAATCACCTGTTCCATCATCATATCTTTCAACATAAATGAAACCATAACGCTTAGCATATTCTCCTGTTGATGCAGATACCAAATCAATACATCCCCATGGTGTATAACCAATTAAATCCACACCATCTAGAATTGCTTCATGCATTTGTTCAATGTGACTTCTCAAATAATCAATCCGGTAATCATCATTAATTGAACCATCTGCTTCGATTTCATCATATGCTCCTAGACCATTTTCAACTACCATTACTGGAATTTGATAACGATCATAGATTTCATTTAGTGAATAACGTAATCCTTTAGGATCAATTTGCCATCCCCAATCAGATGCTTTTAAATATGGATTTGCTACACCGCCTAAAATATTACCTTCACCAGCCCCTTTAGTTGGATCGGCTGTTTGACATACTGACATATAGTATGAGAATGTATAGAAATCAACTGGTCCAGCTTTTAATATTTCTTCATCCCCAGGCTCCATCGTTACTTCAATATTATTTTCTTTAAAATAACGCTTCATGTATGTTGGATAATATCCACGGCATTGAACATCACTACAGAAATAGTTCATGATATGATTTTGTTGTTGATTTTTAATGATATCATCAGGATCACAAGTTAATGGATATGATGTTGCATAAATCATCATATTACCAACTTTATAATCAGGATCAATTTCATGGGCTAATTGAACTGCTTTAGCACTAGCAATAAATTGATGATGCAATCCTTGAAAACGTAATTGGGGATCATCAACCTGATTTGTAAAATCAGTGCTTTTTTCTTGTTCATTTAAAATTCCTTGTGATAAAAAAGCTCCCATTGGCATCGTTGCGCTATTAATTTCATTAAAAGTTAACCAATATTTTACTTTACCTTTATAGCGTTCAAAAATAGTTTTACAATAATTCATGTAATAGTCAATCATTTCTCGTGATGCCCAAGCATTGCATTTCTTTGTTAAACCAAACGGTACTTCATAATGTGAGATTGTGATCAATGGTTCAATATTATATTTTAAGCATTCATCAATTAAATCTTCATAAAATTTTAATCCTTCTTCATTTGGTGTTGTTTCGTCACCATTAGGAAAAATTCTTGTCCAAGCAATTGAAAAACGATATACTTTAAATCCCATTTCAGCAAATAAAGCAATATCTTCTTTGAAACGATGATAATGATCAATTGCCATATGTGATGGATAGAAAGTCCCTTCTTCTAATGTTGGTGTAATTCTTTTACTTTGAGTATGGCTTCCACCAGTACAAATGTCAGGGCATGAAATTCCTTTTCCACCTTCGTTCCAACCACCTTCTAATTGGTTAGCAGCAGTTGCACCACCCCATAAAAATCCTTTTGGAAAACTCATATAATACCTCCTTGTTTATGTCATGTACATTTTAACTGATTATTCAGATATTACAAAATTTTTTTCAACTCTTGAAAAAATTGTTATTACTCTTTTTATTAGTTAATGCCCAGGCACTAATAAACGAAGCAATTGGAACAGTTAATACGATTCCTAAAGTACCAGCAATTCCTTGAGCAAATTCTATTGCAATATAATTAGAACTTAATAGTTGTTTAATGTCGACATTGTATGAAAATAAGACTAATAATGAAACAAATGCACTACCAGTAAATGCTAAAATCAAGGTATTTGTCATCGTACCAATCATATCTTTACCAATTTCTATTCCTGAATCAAAAATTTGTTTTTGAGTCAAGTTTGGCTGATGATGAAATAATTCTGATAAGGCAGAAACAATTGACATTCCAACATCCATAATTGCCCCTAATGATGAAATTAAAATCCCTGCAAATAAAATATCTTTAATCGATAATCCCGTAGCTTGATTAATTAACACAAGGCTTTCTGCCTCATCAACACTAAAACCATTAACTTTTAGTACTAATGACATTAAATAAAATCCCCCTGCCGATAAAACTACCCCTAAAACTGTTGCCACAATTGCACTATAAGTCTTTTTAGAAGCACCATTTAACAACATTAATGTAACAATCGTTGATAAAGCAACACAGATAATACTCATTAATACTGGTGAGTAACCTGAAAATACAGTTGGCAGTAATAGAAAAATTACTAAATATAATGTATAAGCTAATCCTAAGATTGCTTTAACCCCTTTTCCGCGCCCAATTGCAATGATAACAAGCAATAATACACAAGTAAAAATAATCATTCCTAAGCCACGATCAAAATTATAAACCGTATAATACGAGTCTATTCCATCTGGTTCATCAGCTGAGATAATCACTTTCGAGCCAATCGCAACTTCAACATTATGAGCAGCTGTTAGATAATTATCGATCTCTACTCTTTTTCCTGCACTTTTTCCTTCAAGAATCTCAACCACAACTACTTGTTTTCCAAGATTTATTTTTAAATCTTGATCATATTCAAGATTACTGCTCGTTATTTCTACTATCTTCCCGCTAACAAAATCAGTTGAATCGTTATTAACCCGAGAATAATCCTTAGCTAAATATTGATTAAAAAAACCAGCTGCAATTATCGTAATGAGCATAATGATAATAACAACACGATTCTCTTTTAATTCATTAAATATCTTCATAAATGACCTCTAATAAAAGTTAGTGGTAATCAATGATTACCACTAGTTATTTTAACTTTTCTTCTTTTTTTGATTTATAAGCAACTAATGAACATCCCAAAGCTGTAAACAATAATGTTCCCAAAGCAATAAGATTACTATTATCACCGGTTACAACCTTATTATTTGTCGTTGTAGTAGAATTATTTGTATTTGATGGCTTAACTGTCGGAAGATTAGTATTTGAACCATTACCTGTATCTGGCTTTTTATTTTCTACATTGTTAACTAAAACAAATTGTCCTAATGAAGCTGTTTCAATAATAATCCGTCCATCTTTAATTGTATATGTAATCGGGTTTAGTGTTATATCATTGTTTTGACTATCTTGTACTTGATAGATCAATAACTTACTAGCATCATATCCCTCTGGTAGTGCTAATGATAATTGAACCTTTCCTAATGGATTTATAATATTTCCATTTTTGATCAGTGATAGATCAAATACTTTAAAATCCTTATCACTACCTAAAATAGTATTTAAGGTATTTTTAATTCCTTGATATAAGTCACCCTCATTCACTTCAACTGCTGATAAAGTACTGTTTTTTTCAACTGTTCCTACTGGAGCAACTACTCTAATATCATTTGCTGTTTCTTCTGGTACTAATGTAATTTCTTGATTGTTTGTTTCAACTGATTTATTAATAGTGAATTCATCTAAAGTTGACCATTGATTATCATTACTGTTGTATAAATAAGTTGTTACTTTAAAACTATTTTCACTAACTTCAATATTTGAAATTGAACGTTGTTTTGATTGATCCATTTTAGCAACAAAGTCAGTACTAATATTAGTCTTGATATCATAATACTTGCTGCCACTTGCTGAATTGGCAGTTAAATATAAGATTCCTTCAGGATCTGTTACACTAGTTAAATCCTTTGTTTCTTGACTAACTTTCATTCCTTTCATCATATTACTACGTACATAAACATGGTCATGTCCCATTAAAACAACATCAATACCTAAATCATCAAATACAGGTGTTAATTCTTCACGACGTTTTAAAATAGAACTCTCTACTGAATGAGAAGCAACTGAATAAACTGAGTGATGGAAAACAACTACTTTCCAACGAACATCTTGATTTTCCTTAATTGCTTCTTTCATAAATGCTTTGTGTTCTGCGGTACTTGTATTATTTGTATTGATATTCATAAATAAAGTATTATTATAAACATACCAATAATCAGTTCCTGCTGCAGTTTCCCCTTTAGCAGTTTCATTTGGCAAATTGAAATGTTGTGTATAAGCATTTGAACTACTATCATGATTTCCGATTGTTGTTGCCTGAGGTACACTTGTTAATTCTTCATGATCTAAGTAGCCACTGTATTGATTCTCGTCACTTGCAGTATTAACTTGGTCACCAGCTGAAAGAATGAAGTTTGGATTAAACTTATTAATTGAATCACTTAATGTTTTATCCCATCCTTCTGTATCTTTTGAAGCACTACCACTTGCTCCAATTTGTGGATCACCTGCAAAGATGAAGTTATAACTTCCATCAAAATCTTTAGTTGTGAAATCATAAATTTTGCTCACTTGATCACCATTAACAACGCGATATACATATTTAGTATTTTCTTCTAAGTTAGCCAATGTTGCTTGGTTATAGTAAAATCCCTTATCGTTTGCCTGATTATTCGTAGCTTCAACCGTTGTAAATTGACTTGGGAATTCACCATTGATCATAGCTCCTGCTTTAGCCAGCTGAACAGTTCCCGAAGTATTAGTATTAGCGTACCAGGTAAGATTCATTTTTGTTTCATCTTCACCGATAGTTAAATTAAGCGCCTTTTGTTCAACTGTTGTTTCTTCTTGGCCGTAATCAACTTGAAGATTATTAAACTCAAAATAGATATCTGAACTGCTCGCACGACCCTGATGTAATTCTACAGCAATCGTATTTTGACCAGTCTTAATAACATCTTTTAACTGTTCTTTTGTTAGTGAAATAACTCCTTCTTTAGGATTACTAGCATTTGAACCGCCATAAGACATGTTTGATTCAAAGCCACCCTCTGGTTCATCAAACGATGCTACCTTAACACCGTTGATATAAACAATTGCTGCATCATCATAATAGAGTTTCCCACTTAGACTACTGAAATCATCTAAATTACTAATATTAACTGTAGTTCTAAAGAAGAATGCTGGAATATCATCTCCATTAACTCCATTAATATATTGATTTAATAAAACTGTTGGTACAAAACCATCGCCTAAATCTTCTAATTTTCCTTTTTTTGCACCAAATTTTCCAGCTTCACTTTTCCACTCTGAATCGTTATAATCTGCTTTTGTCCAGGCATAACGGTCAGTTTCAGTTCCCGGATCAACATTATTGTCTAAATATTTCCATGTTGTTGCCGTACTAATCAATTGCGCTGAATCTCCAATTTTTGTTGTTTCAGCATAAGTTGGTGTAACTTGATAATCTTGCGCTACATATCCAGCCGACATCAACAATGCTAATGTCGCCATTGAAACTTTTAAAACTTTGTTTTTTTTCATTGTCTATTCCCCTTTATTTTTAACACCAACATCTTATCATTCATAAAATATAACAACAATACGGTTTACAAAGACTTAATTAAATTAACACAATATCTATTTTAGATACAAAAACTAAAAAAAACGTTACCCAAAAAGTAACATTCCCTTAAAATATCCTCTATTTTTTTACATCTGCTTTACCTAAATGAACATAATATAATTAGTGATATATCATTATAA
>OBXC01001172.1_pt1 | contig 13581 bp, 13 predicted proteins | sample 1538111 | NCBI WGS metagenome assembly OBXC01 (sample SAMEA2580137, study PRJEB22360) | human gut metagenome | biome: human gut; feature: human-associated habitat; material: faeces | place: Denmark | collected 2008/2010 | reverse complement strand
TTTCAAGTTTGCCACAGAATCTAAAAAATATCTAGGCGAGAGATTTGACGCTTACTATTTCTGCATCACATTTTACAAACATTCAGAACTGCTCCCAAATGACTTGCGGTTGTTCCTTTTCAGAGTTAACATACGACAACTCCGAAAGGAGAATAACTTGTGAAATCCGAGGTTAGGGAAGCAGACAGGCTTAATCCCCCTTGCGATGGCCGTTGCCGTAGGGCGTAATTCGGTACATAACGCTTATCGACATTCAACGGCACACTGATGACCATGCCTTGAATGGAGGTAATAACAGCGGCAAATATGCTGTCAGAAATTGGAGATATCAACCGATTTCCCAAAGCCAATAAGCAGGTGAAATTAGCAGGGATATGCCCGATTAACTTTTTTTCGGCGGAAAAAAGGGAGGGATATGTGTCCGTAGCAGGAAAACAGACTGTTGCAGTCTATTTTTTACTTTTTAGCCATCCGAATGATTCAGATATCCACCAACGAAACGCCGAGGAATAAAGTATTCCAGGAGTATTATCTGAAAAGAGTAGCGGAAGGGAAGAATAAACAGGTTGCTGATCTGCATCGCCCGCAGGTTGGTCAATATCGTGTATGGGATGCTGAAAAATCATACGGAATACCGGGAGCCGGAGTAATAAAGGCTGTCATTTGATAAAGGCTTGTGATAAGATGAAAGAAATAAAAACACAGTAATTGGTTTACCGCCTTTTTCCAGAAGAACAGAGAAAAAGGCGTAAAAGTTATGAGGGTTCAGCGTCAGTGCTAAGGGGATTCTGAGAGTGAGGAACGAGAATATAAGAAGCCTAAATCAGAATCAGGGAAAGAAAAGACTTTAGAGGTTCCTAAATGGGCCAAAGGCAATCGACCGTATAAAGGAGAGCGTGGCAAAGATTTCGCCAATCGGTTAAATGGATGAAAAATATGGTGCAGGAAATTACAAAACTGGTCCAGGTAGTGAATACAACCAAATAAAAAAATGGGGTGTTCGTGATTTTGAATAAAGAGGAAATAATAGAATTTTATCCTATAAAGTTTAAAGTCAATCAAACAGAATATTGCACACTTTGGTATACAGATGAAATTGATGGCTTTTTACAAGATGAGAACAAAAAGATAAAAATTTTTGCAAATGTTGGAGAGGCTAAGGCTTTTACAGAAAGTAAAGGATATAGTATTGATTCTGAAGTTCTGCAGATAACAGACGATATATTAAAAAAGTTAGACATGCAAATTTTAGACTGTAATGTAATTATAACATGTTGGAATATTCTATCAGATATGGCAAAATCGATAGACTGTGATTTTTTAGGAGACAGTAAATCGGAAGAAATTCAAAATATTTATGATAAATTGTTTTACGGTTGTAATTTGCCGTCACTAAAGAAGAGTGGTGAAGATTTTTTGCCAAAATGGGCAGATGATGAGAAGTATTTAATAAAAAAAGTACTTAAAAATGGCTTTGAAGTTTTACAGAGAGCATTAAAATTGAGTCTATAGGTATTCGCCCGGTTTTGTTGGACGATGTCCTCCAATCGGGTGGCGTCAAGCCACTTGGCCTTTAACCTACACACTTTTTGACCCTGAGATTTTTTATAATTCCCGGAAAATGAGGTCGTTTCACATCGGGCCAATGAGCCGATATAACTGGCTCATGGTAATCTCCGAGTTCGGTCGGAAAAGGGCAACACGAGCGGTTACGGCGCGCCACAGGGGCCAGAGAATGGCGGCGAGCGACCGGCTGGAAACAACTCACGTAGAAATTTATTTATTTGCCTGGATATGGCGTAATACCGTGCTTTTGACTGTAAAAAATACAGGAAACCAACATAAGTTTTGGAGAATCTTCAAAAAGGTATTTAAGAAACAGTGGCCTCCAGCATAACAATTTTGTGGCTTTGTCCCTCGGAACGGTCCTCATTTATGGGTGGATTGTTCATCGTGGGTGGCAGAATACCGCTAAGAAGTGTTATCAAAAGCAGTGCTTGTAGCTTGTTTGGATTATTGTATTGAAAGACATACTTTGAAGTCTTGTTGAACTGCCATTTGTAAAAGGTATATAATGATGGGGAGAGGGGGGAGATATAATCTTCCCTGCTCGACTCCATTTTTAACGGACTGCCTCATGCAATGTAAGTATTTAGAAAGACATTAACTGGTAAAAACGAAATTAAGGTGAAAGATGAAAAAAAAGTTTTAATTATTATTGGTATAGTCATTGCCATTGTAATAGCAGTAAGTCTGTATTGTATCAAAAGAATACCCACGGAAACAATAACACTTGAGGAATTTCAAAAGAATACCCAAAATTGTGGTTATGAGTATGTAGATAATTGTGTTACTATACCTGTGGAAGAATTGGGAAAAAGTGGTACTGCATACATTAAGGATCAGATTGGAGTTGAGTTTACAGAGTGTATATCTGATTCAATAGCATTATCATTATATAGTAATTATGCGTATTGTTATATGGACTTTAAACAGAGTGGATATTCTGAAAATTTTCTCAGCCTAAAGCATTATGGAACGTATACATTGGAAACTCAGGGGATGTATATGCATATAACTAGAATAAAAAATACGGTTATGAATGTTCAGGTACCCATAGAGGAAAAACCCATTGTCGTAAAATTTATGAAGGATCTAAAGTATTTGAACTAAATATGGTGAATACCAGTGAAAGAAGTTGCCGCATTGAACCGCTCCCCGTCAAGTAGACAATTAAAAAAATAAAACTTTTTGCCAGTAGGTGTTACCTGCTGGCAGTTTTTATGCTGCTTGTAAGTATGTTGTATATTTTTCCATTGGTGTTAATACCCCTAAATTCCTTTGTAGTCGCTTGTTGTTATAATACTCTATATATTCAGCAAACATTTTTACTAACTCTTCTTTGCTGGTAAATCTTTTTCTGTAATAACGTTCTCTTTTGATTATTCCCCAAAAACCTTCCATCGGGCCATTGTCAATGCATTTAGCTACTCTGGACATGCTTTGTGTCATGCCTGCAGCTTCCAGCTTTGAGTGAAAAGCCCTGTTGGTATATTGCCCCCCTATCACTATGAAACAGGGGATGAGCTTCTGGAAGGGCATCTATTGCTGCATCAAAGGTGTCAAACACCAGTGAATTGTTATTCCTGGTCCCTATGACGTAAGATACAATACGCCTGTCCGCCGTTTCCAAAAGAGCAGAGAAAAAGGCGCAAAAATTATGAGGGTTCAGCGTCAGTGCCAAGGGGATTCTAAGACTAAGGAACCACCTTCAGCAGATGAATTAGCTGAATTAGCAAAGAACTCTGAGGAAATTGATGGACTATCCGGAACAAATGTAGATGTGAATACAGCAATGGAAGCAGGTCAGAAATTTGTCGGAAAAGGATATAAAACGACAATGGAAAATGGTATGATTAAATACACGAGTAAAGATGGTACAAAGTCTTTCAGAATTATGACTAAAAAAACGAAGGGGGTTTACGAGGCAAACTTTGAAATGTTTGATTCAGCGGGAAATAAATTAACGAATTATCATGTGGACATTATTGAAGACTGATATTTTTCCAGGAGGTTTAGATGGTTATACCAATTTTAGATTGTATTTTAGATGTTGAGGAACCAGAGGATATAGAAGACTTTGTTATGCATTTAGAAGCATGTATAAATACTGAAGGTGATAAAGGTGCAGATTGCTTTTCTTTTAGAATAATGACTCCGAAGCGATTAGAGAAATTATCCAAGGGGATAGGGGCAATGTTAATAAGATCAGTATTTATTGTTAAGGGTTCTAATATGGAGGAAAATATAAATTATATTACAGAAGAAATAAAAAAGTTACTGGAAGGATGCGCAAGAGAATCGTGGGAAGAAACTGCATTGGCAATTAACTATTATTTAAATTGGGAGTATTATGATCCCCAAAAGGGAATATGCGATTTTTACAAGAATACTCGGAATCTAACATAAATAGTATTTGGCCCGGCTTTGCCGGGCAATGTCCCACGGCAGGGTGGCGTCAAAGCCACCCAGCTTTTAACAAGCACACATTACAACCCTGCTATTTTAGTAAATTTCAACTAGAAAACCCGTTTCCGAATCGGCCCAACAAGGCGTAATACCTGTTTGATGGTACATTTTACTAATAAACGAAACAGCATGACAAAAACGGCCATAAAATAATTTTTATCGGCCGTTTCTGTCATAGTGCCACATACAAATGCAGGCTGAGGCTCTACTCCCCCTCCCTTTCGTCATTCCCATCTTTCCCCTGATCAACCATCGGCCCTTCCGTGCCTTCCGGTGCCGTTGCCCCTTTCGTTTGGGCGTCATCCGTCTGCTCTAATTCCTCCCGGGATTTCCGGAGCTGTTCTCCCTGACGAAGCGCCAGCTCCGATGCTTTGTCATGCAGCTGTCCGGCTTCCTGCTCGGAACGTCCGATGGAGTCCATCTCATTTTCTATGAGGGCGCCTACCGTGTCGCCGCCGAGTCCCTTGCTCACTAAGGCGTCGACGTGAACCGCTCCAAGATCAATTTGCGATTCTTTGATTCTGGCTTCACCCTCTATGTGGCTCTGAACTGCGGAAATCTTTTCCGCATGGCGGAGATCCTGAGAGACAGCGGCCAGAGTTGTAAGGTGTTCGGTCGTCAGCTGATCGTCGGTTTTGTTCTTGTCTGTTTTGTCAGAACTCTTTTTGTCTTCCGGCTCTATGCACTGTTTGGCCTGCTGGGTGTAGGCGTTAGAAATCTGTTTATCAATGGCTTCGATCTGCTTCTTGTACGATTTGAGCTGATCCTTGATGTCCTCCATCTTTCCGCCGTCGCCTAAGGTCGTTTCCACCAGACTGTTTCTTTGATCCACAAGCGCCTGTTTCTGCTTGGTCAGATTCTCAATCATGTTTATTAATTTACCCTGAGGGGAGAGGGTGAAACGGTCGTTTTTCGGACGGTTTCCCAGTATGCCCCCGCTCTTTTTATCCTGCCCTGACTGGTATTTGGCGAATGATGCATTTACCCGTGCGGTATTGATAAGCGTATTCTTATGCAGGTTGAAATTCAGATTTACTCTCATTCCATTTCCTCCGATCTTTGATGTCCGCTACTATCCTTATCGTACAGGCGGTGAAAATGTTTAGCTTTTTCAAAAAAAACTTTCTGTATTCGTTTTCTGCTGTGAACTGCAGCCCGGTGTGTTTTTGGATTTCAGGAGATCTGGAAAAAATGTTGATTTTTCAACCTGGTTGTAATATAATTAACTTTTAGCCTGGAAGTATTTTGAAATTAGTGAAATGGGAATGCATAGGAAAAAGAGAAACAGGAAGAATATTCAAAAAGGAGAACAGGAACCGATGAAAAAGATTCTTGATTTAATCACATCAGAGGTAAAAGAGGCATTCGCAGCCTGTGGTTACGATGAGAGCTTTGCGAAGGTTACACTGTCCAACCGGCCGGACCTCTGTGAGTACCAGTGTAATGGTGCCATGGCAGCCGCGAAGGCATATAAGAAGAAACCGATCGACATTGCGAACGAAGTTGTGGAGAAGCTGGCTGGCGGCGATATGTTTTCAGAAGTAAACGCCGTGATGCCGGGTTTCATTAATATAAAACTGGAAGCCGGATATCTGGCAACCTACATGAATAACATGAGAGAGGGAGACCACTGCGGCTGTGAAAAGGCAAAAACGCCGCTCACGATCATTGTGGATTACGGCGGAGCCAATGTGGCAAAGCCGCTGCACGTGGGCCATCTCCGTTCTGCTGTGATCGGCGAGAGCATTAAGCGGATGGGACGTTTCCTGGGACATAAGGTGATCGGCGACGTTCATCTGGGAGACTGGGGACTTCAGATGGGCCTGATCATTGAGGAACTCCGCGACAGAAAGCCGGAGCTTGCCTATTTTGACGAGTCCTATACCGGAGAGTATCCGAAGGAGGCGCCGTTTACCATCGGTGAGCTGGAAGAGATCTACCCGGCGGCCAGCGCAAAGTCTAAGACAGACGAGGAATTCAGCGCGCGAGCCCACGAGGCGACACTGAAGCTGCAGAACGGATACGCACCTTACCGCGCGATCTGGAATCATATCATCGATGTTTCCGTAACGGATTTAAAGAAGAATTACGGCAACTTAAATGTAACCTTCGATTTATGGAAGGGAGAGAGCGACGCGCAGGACTATATTCCGGGTCTGATTAAGGAGCTGGAAGACAGGAAGCTGGCGTATGAGAGCCAGGGAGCGCTGGTGGTCGATATCGCCGAGCCTGGCGATTCCAAGGAACTCCCGCCCTGCATCATCCGCAAATCCGACGGCGCGGCCCTCTATTCTACCTCAGATCTGGGAACCATTCTGGAGCGTGAGAAGGAATACTGCCCGGACTGGTATATTTATATAACAGACAAGCGTCAGGAGCTTCATTTTACCCAGGTGTTCCGCGTGGCCAAGAAGGCCGGATTCGTACCGGAAGAGCGTAAGATGTCCCATTTAGGCTTCGGCACCATGAATGGAAAGGACGGCAAGCCGTTTAAGACAAGAGAAGGCGGCGTGATGCGTCTGGAGACCCTGATTTCCGATATTGACACAGCGGCATATGATAAGATCATGGAGAACCGCTCCGTGTCCGAGGAAGAGGCGTTAAAGACCTCGAAGATCGTCGGTATGGCGGCTCTCAAGTACGGCGACTTATCGAATCAGGCTTCCAAGGACTACATTTTCGATATGGACCGTTTCGTCTCCTTTGAGGGAAACACAGGTCCCTATATCCTGTATACGATTGTGCGTATCAAGTCCATCCTTGCTAAGGCTTCCGAGCTGGAAGTGAAGAGCGTGTGCACGGGAGATATCCTTCCGGCCGCCTCCGGTGTGGAAAAAGATTTGATGCTTCAGCTTTCGAAATATAATGAGGTGATCGAGACCAGTTTTCTGGAACTGGCTCCCCATAAGATCTGCCAGTACGTATATGAACTGGCTAACGCGTTCAACCGGTTCTATCACGACACGAAGATCATTGCCGAGGAAAACGAAAAACAGCGTGCTTCCTGGCTCAGTCTGATCAGTCTGGCGAAGGATGTACTTACCGCCTGTATCGATCTGCTTGGAATTGAGGCTCCGGAACGTATGTAATGTGTGAACGGATGTGAAAAACTTATGAAAGTATCACAGATGACAACAAGCGCCTTCTGGAAAGGCGAATCGGGCGTAAAAGGCCTGGTTGAAGACCAGGGAAAACAGTATAAAGCTAATTTATATATCAAGGGTAGTCAGGTTTATGACTACTCTTGTTCCTGTGTGCAGGGAAATTCCTATAAGGGGATGTGTCCGCACTGTCAGGAGCTCTACAGGGAGTACCGGGAAAAGGCGGCTGAGAATTCGGGACGGCCCGTCACCACCTCCCAGCAGGCCAGAACCATGATCCGGGAGTACACCAACCGGGAAGTGGCTCAGATCATTATTGAGGGAGAAGAAAAGCAGGTGCAGCTGGCTGTCCGTATCATAGCGGACCGGAGCGATGTGAAGCTGGAATTCCGTCTGGGGCGGGAACGTTTCTATGTGCTTAAGGATCTTGTGGCGTTTACGAGAGCGGTAGAGAGCGGTTCACTGGTGGAATATGGGAAGAACCTGGCCTTCCACCACAATCTGTCCGTCTTTGCAAAGGAGAGCAGGCCGCTGGTGGAATTCATCATGGAGCTGGTCAACACTTACTGTGAGCACTATGAACAGTTTCAGAAGAGCTCTTTTTCGAACCTGCCGACTCTGCGGGGCTTAAATTTGAGCCGGGGCAACCGGGACCGCTTCTTCAGCCTGATGATGGGCGAGACGCTGGAACTGGAGGACTACCGTGCCCACAAGAGAATGGTGACGGTGACGGATCATAATCCCGATCTGGCGGTCAAAGTCAGAAGAAAGGGACGGGATGGCATCCTGGTATCCATCGACAAGGGTCTTCTGATCTTCGAGGGGGAGCGCCATCTCTATGTGGTGGACAAGGAACGGATCTTTCGCTGTGACGAAGCATGTAGTGCCACACTGCATGTCTTCCTGGAGCAGATGATAAAGAGCTTCGGCTCCAACTGTGAGGCGGAAGTGAATGACAAGGATATGCCGCTTTTCTATGAGCGCGTGCTGAAAAAGATCGCTGCGTACAGTACGATCGACGCAGGCGACGTGGAACTGGAGGCATACAAGCCGGAGGAACTGAAAGCGAGATTCGAGTTTGACAGCCAGGGACCGAACGACCTGGTCTTAAAGCCGGTTCTGTCTTATGGGGAATACTCGTTTCAGCCGGTGGAGGATGAGAAGCTCCCCAGAACCGTTTGCCGGGATGTGCCGGGAGAATTCCGGGTCAGCCAGCTGATTACAAAGTACTTTAAATATAAGGAACACGATACCGAATATCCGGCGATCCGCGACGACGAGGAGGCCATCTACCGCCTTTTAACGGAGGGCATGAGCGAGTTCATGGCTCAGGGTGAGGTATATTTGTCGGAGTCCTTTAAAAAACTGAAGGTTCTTCCGCCTCCGAAGATTTCCATCGGTGTGAAGAGCAGCGGCAGCTGGCTGGAGCTGACGGTGGACACGGACGGAATGTCGGGGGCCGAGCTCACGAGGCTGCTCTCGGAGTACAGCCAGAAAAAACGGTACTACCGCATGAAAAACGGCGAGTTTCTGGCTCTGGACGATAACGGCCTGATGACGGTGGCGAAGCTGGTGGAGGGCCTCGCAGTCAACAAGTCGGATTTACAGAGTCAGAAAATCCGTCTTCCCAAATACCGGGCGCTCTATCTGGATGGCATTTTAAAAGAGGGCACAGGCATTACGCTTTACCGCGATGCGCTGTTTAAGGCTGTGGTCCGCGGCATGAAATCCGTGGAAGACAGTGATTTTGAGATACCGCTGACGCTCCGTCCCGTGCTGAGAGAATACCAGAAAACGGGCTTCCGGTGGCTTAAGACCCTGGATTCCTACGGGTTTGGCGGAATTCTGGCGGATGATATGGGCCTTGGAAAGACGATTCAGGTTATCGCGCTCCTCCTGGATGAGAGGAACCGCGAGCCGGACACGTCCGCGCTGATCGTCTGCCCGGCGTCCCTGGTGTACAACTGGGAAAATGAGATTCATCAGTTCGCACCGACCCTGAAAGTCCGTACAATAAACGGTACTGCACAGGAGCGGGAAGAACTTCTGAATGCGGCCTCGGAGGGGGAGATCTTAGTTACCTCCTACGATTTGCTGAAGAGGGATATCGCCTTTTACGAGGAAAAGGAATTCCGTTTTCAGATCATCGACGAGGCGCAGTATATCAAGAACGCCTCGACCCAGAGCGCGAAGGCGGTTAAATCGGTGAATGCCAGAACGAGATTCGCCCTGACGGGAACGCCGATTGAAAACCGGCTCAGCGAGCTGTGGAGTATATTTGACTTCCTCATGCCCGGCTTCCTGTTTTCCTATCAGAGATTCAAGAAGGAGTATGAGCTTCCCATCGTGCGGGATCAGGATGAAGCCTGTCTAAAGGGGCTGCACCGTATGATCGGTCCGTTTATCATGCGCCGCTTAAAGAAGGATGTGCTGAAGGAACTTCCCGATAAGCTGGAGAATGTTATCTATTCCGGCTTCGAGAAGGAACAGAAGGATTTGTACACCGCCAATGCATGGCAGGTCAGACAGCAGCTGGAGCAGGCCGGAGACGGCGGCTCTGACAGGATTCAGATCCTGGCTCAGCTGACGAAGCTGCGCCAGATCTGCTGCGATCCGCATCTCTGCTACAGCAACTATAACGGCAGCTCCGCCAAGCTCGAGACGTGTATCGATCTGATCCGGAACGGCGTGGAGGGCGGCCATAAGATTCTGCTCTTTTCCCAGTTTACATCGATGCTGGAAATCATTGAAAAGCGGCTGAAAAAAGAGGGGATGGCATATTATATTCTGACGGGTGCGACACCCAAGGAAGAGCGCCTTCACATGGTCAACTCCTTTAAGGACGACGGCGTGCCGGTATTCCTGATCTCCCTGAAAGCCGGAGGAACGGGATTAAACCTAACGGCCGCGGACGTGGTCATCCATTACGATCCATGGTGGAACGTGGCGGCGCAGAATCAGGCGACGGACCGCACCCACCGGATCGGCCAGGAAAAGCAGGTAACCGTGTTTAAGCTGATTACGAAGGGAACCATTGAAGAAAATATCTTAAAGCTTCAGGAATCAAAGAAGAATCTGGCGGAACAGATCATAACAGAAGGCACCGTCTCGTTAGGCAGCCTGACGAAGGATGATCTCATCGGCCTGCTTATTTTCAGTTGAAAAAGAAAGGATGGATTAAGATGAAAGTACTGCTGTTAAACGGAAGCCCTCACGAAAAGGGCTGTACATACCGTGCGCTCACGGAAGTGGCGGGAGCTCTTACGAAAGAGGGAATCGAGGCGGAGATCGTCCATATTGGCAATCAGGCCGTTCATGGATGTATCGGATGCGGCAAATGCGCCGCGACGGGCCGCTGTGTCTTCAAGGGAGATCCGGTCAATGCATTTTTGGATAAGATGGAGCACGCGGATGGACTGATCGTCGGATCTCCGGTCTACTATGCGTCGGCTAACGGCTCCCTCTATTCCTTCCTGGACCGTCTGTTCTACGCGGGAAGCTGTTTTGCGTTCAAGCCGGCTGCTGCGGTGGCCTCTGCACGGCGCGCGGGAACGACGGCTACGCTCGATACCCTGAACAAATACTTTACGATTTCCCAGATGCCGGTCGTATCGTCCCAGTACTGGAACATGGTTCACGGCAATTCGCCGGAGGACGTGGAGCAGGATTTGGAGGGACTGCAGATCATGCGCACGTTGGGGAAGAATATGGCGTGGATGCTTCGCTGCATCGAGGCGGGTAAGGCGGCAGGAATCACGACGCCGGAAGCGGAGCAGAAGCTTAAGACAAACTTTATCCGTTAAAACTGGAGGCTATGCCGGAGAACCGGCGGGCGGCGGAAGGAGCAATCCTTTCACCACCCGCTGGTTCTTCGGCTGTGTACTGACTCCGCTGAGAAAAAAATTAATGTCCCGGAAACGGCCTGCGGAGAGCGCTGATGTGTTTTTTCAGGGCTTTAGAGAGAAAGAAAAAGAGAAAAAGGCCTTTACTTTTGCCATATCTGTTGTATAATGGAAAAGCACTATATATGGTGAAGAAATAATTACATACGCAAAATGTAGAAGATTTCACGGCAAATTGGTAGCTGCTGTGTTATTTTTTAGCAGTATTATAAAGTAGAATATGGATTAAAGGAAATAAGGAGACAGCGATGATTAAGGTACAGAAACGTGACGGCAGAATTGTAAATTATGACAGAGAGAAGATTGTAAGGGCTATTCAGAAGGCGAATGCGGAAGTGGACGCGGCGGAACGCGCCGGGGAGGCATTGATTGACGGAATTCTGGATGATGTGGAGAAAGAATGTGAAGATGTTGTCCATGTCGAGAGCATTCAGGATATGATTGAGAGCCGCCTGGTTAAGCAGAACAAGTACACTCTCTCGAAAAAATATATGATTTACCGGTATCAGAGGGCGCTTCTGAGAAAAGCGAACACGACGGATGAATCGATCCTGAAGCTGATCCGGAATGAAAACAAGGAGCTGGCGGAGGAAAATTCCAATAAGAATACGATTCTGGCATCCACACAGAGGGATTACATCGCCGGAGAGGTATCCAGGGATTTGACTAAGCGTATGCTTCTGCCGGAACGTATTTCCATGGCCCATGAACAGGGAGCGATTCATTTCCATGACGCGGATTACTTTGTTCAGCCGATCTTTAACTGCTGTCTCATCAATATCGCGGACATGCTGGATAACGGCACTGTGATGAACGAGAAGATGATCGAGAGCCCTAAGAGCTTTCAGGTAGCCTGTACGGTTATGACCCAGATCATCGCGGCGGTGGCCAGCAACCAGTATGGCGGCCAGTCCGTGGATATGAGACATCTTGGAAAGTATTTAAGGAAGAGCAGCAATAAATTCCACAGACAGATCCGGGAAGAGTTTGGCGACAGCCTGGATAACGAGGCGGTGGAGAAGATGGCGCGGATTCGTCTGAGAGATGAACTGAAATCAGGCGTTCAGACGATCCAGTATCAGATCAACACCCTGATGACGACCAACGGCCAGGCGCCGTTTGTGACGCTGTTCCTTCGCCTGGACGACGAGGATGAGTACATCGATGAGAACGCGCTGATCGTGGAAGAGATTCTGCGCCAGAGACTGGAAGGGATCAAGAATGAGGCGGGCGTCTATGTGACACCGGCATTTCCAAAGCTCATCTACGTTCTGGACGAGAATAACTGCTTAAAGGGCGGAAAATACGATTACATCACGAAGCTTGCGGTGCGCTGCTCTTCAAAGCGCATGTATCCCGATTATATTTCCGCGAAGAAGATGAAGGAAAACTATGAGGGCAATGTGTTCAGCTGTATGGGCTGCCGCAGCTTCTTATCTCCATGGAAGGATGAGAATGGGGAATATAAGTTTGAAGGCCGTTTCAATCAGGGCGTTGTGAGCCTGAACCTTCCGCAGATCGGAATCCTGGCAAAGGGCGACGAGGAGGTATTCTGGAAGCTATTAGACGAACGTCTTGCCATCTGCTTCGAGGCGCTTATGTGCAGGCATAAGGCACTGGAAGGCACATTATCCGATGTGAGCCCGATTCACTGGCAGTACGGAGCGATCGCCAGACTCCCGAAGGGGGCGAAGATCGATCCGCTGCTTCATGACGGTTACTCCACGATTTCTTTAGGATACATCGGTATCTACGAGATGACGAAGCTGATGAAAGGGGTCAGCCACACGGACCCGGCGGGAGAGGAGTTTGCCCTCCGCGTTATGAACCGCATGAAAGAGGCGGTTGAGTGCTGGAAAGAGGAGACCGGTCTTGGATTCGGCCTTTACGGAACTCCGGCTGAGTCTCTCTGCTACCGTTTCGCCAGAATCGACAGAGAGCGTTTCGGCCTGATCGAAAATGTGACGGACAAGGGCTACTACACGAATTCCTACCACGTGGACGTGAGAGAGAAGATCGATGCGTTCAGCAAGTTTACATTTGAGAGCCAGTTCCAGAAGATTTCTTCCGGCGGCGCCATCTCTTATGTGGAGGTTCCGAACATGGCCAAGAATCTGGAGGCCATGGAAGAAGTGGTTAAATTTATCTATGACAATATCCAGTATGCAGAGTTCAATACCAAATCCGACTACTGCCAGGAATGCGGCTTCGACGGTGAGATCATCATCAATGAGGACATGGAGTGGGAATGCCCGCAGTGTCATAATAAGAACAAGGACAAGATGAACGTGACCAGAAGAACCTGCGGTTACCTGGGCGAGAATTTCTGGAATGCCGGAAAGACGAAGGAAATCAAGTCCAGAGTGCTTCATCTGTAGTCTGGGGAGCGATAATATCATGAAATACGCCGATATCAAACATTGCGACGTTGCCAACGGCACCGGAGTGCGGACGAGCCTTTTTGTGTCCGGCTGCACTCACCGGTGCCGGGGCTGTTTTAATGAGATCGCATGGGATTTTAATTATGGAAATGAGTTCACGGACGAGGC
>OBXC01001169.1_pt1 | contig 13592 bp, 18 predicted proteins | sample 1538111 | NCBI WGS metagenome assembly OBXC01 (sample SAMEA2580137, study PRJEB22360) | human gut metagenome | biome: human gut; feature: human-associated habitat; material: faeces | place: Denmark | collected 2008/2010 | reverse complement strand
GTTTGTGGAAATGGCAAGAATAATAGGTTTACCGTTACGCATAAGAGATTTTGCTACCATGATATGAATAGGGGTATTTTTCGTTTCTTCATAATGGACTCTGCAGGAAGTAGAAGAATATATCTATATTTTCACCGTCCCACTCAATGCGCTTAATCAAGTTATGCATAAGTGTTTTCTTTTGATGTAAGGTTGCATAATCTATAAGCTCATTAAATTCTTTAAGAGAGTGAAGAATAAGCTCAATATTGGCAAGTGAATAGTCTTGATTTACACTTGAATTTTGAAGTTCATCAAGCTGTTTTTTAAGTACAGAGTTTTTACTATGCAGAGCTTTAACTTCATTTTGTATATAGTGTTCCATGGTAGAATCATCAAAGAGTGCAAGCTTTTTAATAAGACTGCTAATGGTAGTGGTATTGGATTGTAATTCCTCTTTAATGCGCACCTTTTCTTTTTCAACAGTATCTATTTTAAAGGTTAAGTCTTGCTTATGTTTTTTGAGTTCTTTAATTAAGTCTGTTTCATTTTTAAGCATAGCGCGAATGCGTTTGATTACAAGCGTATCTATAGCATAGCCTTTACTTATATTGGCGATACTGCATAGTTTACCTCGGCTTTTAGTCTTAGTAGTACATCTATAGTTGTAGCATACTGTACCATCTACTAAAACACCTTTACCAGATACTTGCATAGGTGCGCCGCAATGTTTACAGTAAATAAGTCCACTAAGTAGAGCGGGAGAAGCACTGGCATTGGAGTAAGCTAAGTCACTATTTGCTTTAAGTTGTTTTTGTACTTTTATCCAATCTAGGCTAGATATAATAGGCTGGTGAGTACCTAGGGAGATAATCCATTTATCAGGAGGATTTTGTAAGTTTCCCTTACCCTTTTTATTACGATTATATGGCATAAGCCCATAGCTGCCATCAAATTCTTCTTTAGGTTTAGGTAAGATACATTTTAGCTTATGAAAATATTCATAGATGGATGCATCAGCAGTGGCATAAACAGGGTTAATTAATATATTCCGAATAACATTAGAACGAAAATGCGCTTGATTAGATGTCTTAATGCCATTTTGCATTAGGTAAGTTTCAACCTTGGAAATGCTACCAAGTTCTAAGTATTTGTCAAAAATAAGTTTAACAGTTGGAGCTGTCTTTAAATCTTGTTCAAGGACAGAATAATGTTTGGTCTTACCATTAGATTGATACGCTACTTTTTTACCTTTGTAACCCAGTGGGGAAGTACCACCAAGCCAGCGTCCAAGCTTAGCAAGTTCTAGAAGATTATCCGTTACACGTTCTGCGATTGTTTCTCTTTCAAGTTGTGCAAATACAGACGATATGTGAATCATGGCACGTCCCATTGGTGTAGTGGTATCGAAGTTTTCTTTGATAGACACAAAACCTATTGCATGCTGAGTCAAGATGTCTAGTGTAGATGCAAAATCAGAAACATTTCTAGAAATACGATCTAGGCGATAACAGATGAGTACGTCATACAGGCCTTTCTTTAATTCGCCTATAAGTATTTTAAATTGAGGACGATTAGTAGTACCACCAGAAAAGCCCTCATCCACAAAGATAGAGAACTCTGGTGCATCAAAATGCGTATTGGCATATTCTTTGCACATATGTATCTGATTATCTATAGATTCTCCCTTATCAGAAGTCTTAGACTTACGGGAGTATATGGCTATTTTCATAATAGACCTCCTAATATAAACATAAGCCCCAAGTAGTATTCTACAAGGAGCTTAGAGTTTTAATGTTATTTTATAGTTTTTAAATGTGCAATATCGTAACAATTTTTAGCAATTACTTTTTCTATTGTCGAAAATTTATCTTGAGTATTCCTTAAATCTTCTGGACCTTTTTGTAAGGCTTGTAAAGATTCCAAAATTTTATTAAATGGTTCTTCCATCAGACTCATCCTTTTCGTAGGTCTATAGTTCTTATGATACTGTATCTCGTGGAGTTATTCAATAGAGTATCATTGATTGTATCAGTAAATATCAATAGATCTATTTGAAGTAATACAGTTATTGCATAGGACAAATTTAAACATTCATAAACATTAAATAGAGGAGGGGCAGTTATGACAGGCAAAGAACAAGAGTATAACATTAGATGTTTTTTAGAAGATGGAACACCTCTTACTAAAGAGAACCAACATCTCACATGTATTAATCAAGAAGTTACGAAGTTTCAGGCTAAGGTTATCATTAGTCAGATTAATAAGATGCCTAAAGAAGTTGGGGAACTTGTTTTTGAAAGATTAGCTGCAACGCCTGTGTAACTTTAAGAAGAACATATATAAGTAGATACTAAAGACATATTATTGTATTAAATACATATTAAGAATAGACCAATTAGTCCATTCTATAAAGAAAAATGGAGTTAATCGAACAAGAGAGAAATGAAGCATAATGAAACAAAATGAATTTGCCCTTGCAAAGTCACGAAAAGGAAGAGAGTTAACATAGGAACAACAGCACTTAGTAAAGGGGAGATAGGCAAAGAAATTCCATCAGAAGGAGCAGTTTCAAAAATGGTATAAGCTTATGACGAGCCTATGCTTGGATATATTTACTTGCATGAGTGTACAGATTTAATTAGGTTTGTAGTACAAATGGATTTGGATAATCTTGCTTTGCGATTTTAGAAGGAATGCAACGACGTTAAGCATATTCAAATGGAGATGATCACTAGAGTTTGTGGTGATGAAGTACTTACTTTAGATCATGTTATTGAAGAGATAGAGGCATACGGATATAAAGTACTAAAAAGCGAATGTTTTTGAAATCTATAGCCATGGTGAAGTAAGCAAAATCTAAGTTTGTTTGAATGAAATAAAGGGATAAATTAAAAACCTCACAATTTAATCCGTGAGGTTTGATGATGAGAATGGTTATTTATTAAATAGGAGATTATCTTAATAGTATTGTAAATTTTTAGTTTAGAAGTTCATTACAGTTCTTCTTAAATACTGGTTAAAATTATCATATTCGTCTTCGGATAGTTTATTGGGATATGACATAACAACTAAACTATGTCCTTCGTATCCTTCATGATATGGAGGATGGATATGTTTAAATCCATTTGATTTATATTGAGCTCTTTCATAAAAATTCTTTCGACGTTTTGAGATTTCATTTACTGGAGGGTCAATTTCAAGGATTACAGTTTTTCCTTTTTGATTTATTAATTCAAGAACTCGGTGGCCATATTTTTGATTACGCATTTCTGGATTTATACAAAAATGCTCTACATAAATAAAGTTTTGTGTTTCCCAGTATAAAATAATTCCAATTAGATTAGTTTGATCATAAATCAAATTAAAATGGTATTCTTTGTTATTTAAAATTTCCCTTTGTGAATCTAAATTTCTCTGTTCATGGAATGGGAAACTCTTTTGATATAATGCCATACTTGTTAAATATAATTCATCTTTATACGTTTCTAATCTTACAAAATTCACTGTGTTCACCTCGATTTATAAAATTATAAAATATGTAATTATCATCCTAGTATAACAAACATAATAAAATAAGTTCAACTCATAAAATAATTCTTTTAGATGGTTTAGAAGTGGGAAATGCATGAAATAAATAAAAGCCCAAAAGAACTTTTAGGCTAGGAAGGGGGATATATATTTACTGGGCGAAAGCTTTATTTATTTTAGCTAGTTCACCTTCTTGATCGTCTAACATAAGTAGAATAATATAACCATCTTTCCAATAACGCATCCATTAGTTGGAACACTAATAGTAAGTTCCATAGCATAATGTTCAAATACACCTAGTACATCCTCTTTTCTCTTTGTAAGAGCATCTTTGACAGCATTATATTGATTTTCTTTAGGTTTTACAATACTTACATTAGTAGCAGAGGTTCTAAACATAGAAAACATTGTATACTGGCTTTCATATAAACTTTCATCTAGATAGAACATATCTTTAAGTAGCTCGTCAGTAGGTTCTTCAAGTATAGGTGTTTCATCGTTTTCAAGAATTTGTTCTACAAGAGCTTTTTCATTTTGTAAGCGCCTTTTTAGCGTTTTTCTTATAAGACATATATGAATAAATGAAAGTTCCACGATTAAGGCGTATTCTACTATACAATAACTTTTTGGAGGAATGGCAGATAAAATTTATTAATCAAGGAGCTAGATGCTGAAGTTGTATGTAAAGTAATTAAGATGTATAATGTAGGGTAATATAAATTAATGAAATAGCTTTTGGATTAAGTAGTTTTGAAATAAATAAAAGTAGTCTTTGATATTAAAAATAATCTTCAGCTAGGAGATAGACTGAAGATTATCAAAAAATCTAATTGAATTATTAGCATATACCAAGAAATTAAAATATCTTTCTAAAGTACGTATTTTTTCGGAAGGTGTATTTTGTTGAGCTAATAATTCTAATTCATATAAGGCAGCTTTAAGGTAATTTGTAGCGTTAAAAAGAATAAGTAAATTTCTATAAAGAGAAGAATCTTGAGGAGTACTATTTAAATTAAGCCCTATTTTATTAGCTGTATTATTTAAAGAAGAATGTAAGAGAGACACCTATCTACTTAAATCGTAGATGTTAATAGGGTGTTAGAATCAATAAAATTTACTTTTGGAGGCTTCCAAGAGGGACAAATCCCCCTTGGAGAAACTAGCGAAAATTTTTTATTAGCCAAAGAATCCATGCTAACATCATTATCACCTTCTTTAATTATATGATACAATATATTCTGAATATTTCAATGAAATAAATTTACTTTTTGGAAGAGGATGTAACGTGAGATTAAAGTACTGGCAGATAAGTTATTAGGAGAAAAAAGTTACATAGACTTATTCTTATTTAGGGATATTTATCTTGCCAAGGAGGAAAGAATAAACGTAAAGGTAGGTCTGAACATAAGTTCTAGCTCTATTTTATATAGTAATTCGATGAAAAACATGTAATAATACAAATATAAAAATTAGTATTAAGAAGGATGTTTGAAAGTGATTTTAATTTTATGCTAAGTATTTTTAGGGATATTTGGATATTTTATAGAATAAGAAAGGTGAAGAATTATAAAATGGGGATAGTATATAAATCTTTAGGTAATCAACATTTATCAGATCATATTCTCAAGGAATTTAATCGCTATCAAGAAGTAAAAAGATGTTGGCGTAAGGAAAATAATAAATGGTATTTAAGAGATATAGCTTTTATAGAACAATGGAATGAGCAAGATAAAAGAGAAATTATACAATCTTTAAGAGAAACGATTGCAGGCAAGGGGGTTGTTTATGGAGCGTTTGAAGAGAATATTTTAGTAGGATTTGCTTCGGTAGAAGGCCTATTGATTGGATCAAGAAAGCAGTATGCCATTCTTCATCATATTTATACAAGTTATGGCTATAGAGGACAAGGAATTGGGAAAAAATTATTCACTAAAAGCTGTGAGTTTGCTAAAAATATAGGTGCAGAAAAACTTTATATTTCTGCACACTCATCTGAAGAATCACAGTTGTTTTATAAAGGATTAGGGTGTAAAGATGCAGAGGAAATTGATGACGATTTATATCAATTAGAGCCAGTTGATTGTCATATGGAGTTGATCCTTAGCAAGTAGATATTCTTTTGTTTGAAGAAAATCTTTCAGTTTGAGATGAAGTGCCCCCCGAATGTTAGACAAAATATGTCTTGTATTTGGAGGGCATTTTTATGTCTAAATATTCCCATGAAGAAAAACTCAAAATAGGTTTTATTGGTTGTTGAGCAGTATTATTCTATTGAATATACAAGTAAATATTTTGTGTTCTATATACTTTTGTACAATGGTGGGTAAAAAGATATGAGATATACATGCTCAGTGCCTTATCATAAAAAAGTATTCTTATTCTGGTGATTTTTAGTAACATGTACTAGAATATGTGCATGAAAACCTTGTATCATTTAAAAAAACAAAGTCTAACTGTTCTAAAATGAATAGTGAAGGATTAATCAATGAATTAGAATATTTGCGTATGGAAAATGAATACTTAAAAAAGTTAAATGCCTTCATTCAGGTGAAGGAAGCATTAATGAAAAAGACAAAATGCGAATGAAAAATGGGTTACTAAAATCAGAGTTATTTTATTTACAAGACTTCCACTCAATAGAACACTTTAAGGAGGAATTAGAAAATTATATCGAATATTATAATCCTAAAAGAATAAAGAGTAAACTAAAAGTCCTGTACAATATAGGATTCAATCCTTATTCGTTATGTCATTAAATATGTCTAACTTTTTGGGGGCAGTTCAATTAGGGGCTATCTCTTATTTTTTTATTCAAATAATGATTTTGATAAGAAAATATGATAATATTTGGAATAGATATTTTATGAGTTGATAAATTTGAATTTGACGGAAGGAATATAAGTATGATCAAGTATAGAATTTTAAAAATACAGGAACAACCAGAATTGAGGGAGCGTGTAGCTAATTGGTTTCATAAGAGATGGAATATTCCACTTGAAGCATATCTTGAAAGTATTGATGAGTGCCTAAAAAATGAAAATGCTATTCCACAATGGTATGTAGCAATGTTGGAGGATGAAATCGTAGGTGGACTTGGCGTAATAGAAAATGATTTTCATGATAGAAAAGATTTAGCGCCTAATGTCTGTGCTCTTTATGTAGAAGAAGAATATAGAAATCAAGGTATTGCAGGTAAAATGCTAGATTATACCTGTAATGATATGAAAGAAAAAAATATTAATACACTTTACCTTATTACAGATCATACTTCTTTTTATGAGCGTTATGAATGGGAGTTTTTATGTATGGTTCAAGGTGATGGGGAGAAAGAACTGACTAGAATGTATATTCATAGAGCAATATAAATTTGAATTTAAAGGAGTTAAAATATGAAAAATCATAATACACCTATATTACAAACAGAAAGATTGATATTAAGAAGATTCACTGAAAATGATATAGAAGCCCTATTCCATATCTACAAAGATGAAGAAGTTAATACCTATCTACCATGGTTTCCTCTTAAATCACTAGAAGAAGCTGAAATGTTCTACAAACATAAATATGAAAAAGCATATCAACTGGATAATGGATATAGATATGCTATCTGTTTAAAAACAGACAATGTACCTATTGGTTATGTTAATGTAAGTATTGATGATAACCATGATTTAGGCTATGGATTACGCAAAGAATTTTGGCACAGAGGAATTGTAACAGAAGCAAGCAAGGCAGTTATAGAACAGGTAAAAAAAGATGGACTTTTGTATGTTACAGCTACACACGATATTAAAAACCCTCGTAGTGGTGGAGTTATGAAACAATTAGGAATGAGTTATAAATATTCTTATGAAGAACAGTGGCAACCCAAAGACATATTGGTTACATTTAGAATGTATCAATTAAATTTTGATGGGCTGAATGAACGAGTTTATAAGAAATACTGGGATACTTATCCGGTGCATTTTATTGAAAAAGATATGTAAATTCCAGCTTGTCGGAATAATGAGCTGGTATAAAATTGTAATTTGGGGTAGGAGTTACAACTGATTATCGGAAAATATAAGTAATCGGATTGTACACTTCTATTAGAATTATTTCTTGCAAAATCATAGTATCTATCAGATCCTATTAAGGAACACGCTAGTACTTCTTCAATTTTTAAGATAAATGTTACATGTAGTTTAGCTTTATTTTTTCTAGCATATAAAGTATGTTCTTATTGATTCCAATCTTAATGGAAAGCTCAGCTTGAGTTAAGTTATTTTTTAATCTATTAAATCTAATACAATCACCTAGTGTTTTAATCGCCTCTAATTCATACCATGAATTTGATAGAGCATACAGCTATAAACCAGTATTCATATCATGGTTGCATTTGCTGCAAGGACGACAGGTGTATCTACAATAGCATGAGAAATTTTAGAAAGTGAGTTTCCTGTGCAGGGTGCAATAAGCAGTGCATCTATCATATTTTTAGGACCTAATGGTTCAGCATCATGAATGGTATGAATAATAGGTTTTCCAGTGATTGTTTCAATTTCGTCAATAAAGTCTTCGGCTCTGCCAAAGCGTGTAGAGATAGTATAAGCATTAAAGGACATAATAGGGTAGACATCAATACCTAAGTCTACAAGATTTCTAAGCATAACAATGGCTTTTTTAAAAGTACAGAAAGACCCGCAGAATGCAACGCCTAATTTTAAGTTTTTTAATTCAGTCATAATTTTTCCCCCTGTTTGAGCATAATAAGAGTTAGGCCTTGGTAGAGGATCGAAGCAGCCGTCATAGGAGCAACTTTTCCGGGAAGACTAGGGGCCGGAACATAGTGAATTCCTAAAGCCTGGCTATAAGATTTATCAATACCAGATACAGATGCTAATTCAATATAAACAACATTTTTTGGAAAGAGATCGATATATTCAGCAGTTAAAATAGGAACAGGAATAGTGTTAAAGATAAAATCAAATTTCCAAAGATGTTTTTTCAGGTCATAAAGTGGAATAGGTATATAGTCATAAGTAGAAATATAGGCAAGGTCTCGTGTTGAGCGTGCTTCTACATAGACTCTAGCCCCAATACCTTTTAGTTTATGGGCAAGAATTTTTCCACATCTACCAAAGCCAAGGATAAGGCATTTACTATCATTAAGTGTAATTTCACTATTTTGCATGGCATATTGGATGGCGCCTTCTGCAGTTGGTATAGCATTTGCTATCCTTGCACAAAGGCGTAGGGGATACAACCTCTGAATGGATTAGCTCACGCTGTTTTTTTTTAGTATATCTTGCCCAAATAGATTAATTTGAAGGTTTTCACCATCCCAAGTAATATAATCTACTATAGAACGGATAATGGAGCGTTGCATATGAATATCTGTACTATCTTTTAAATTCTTAAGATGGGTGAACGCTTTTCGAAGAGAATCCAAATTAAGATTAACAACTTGTTGTTGCTCTCCATTTTCATGAAGCTGCTGAATTTGAGATTTTAACGCTTTAGTAGAGGTATCAAGTTCACTAAGTTGTTTCATATATAGGTCAACAAGGGGATGCTCAGCGGGTAATTTAGCAAGTTGACTCATGAGATTTTTCATAGATAAGTCATTATCTTCTATCTGTGCTGTCAAGTCTTGAACTTTATGATTGATTTCTTCTATGGATTGTGTGACAAAAGCCTTGTTAGATTTAAAGATAGAGGACATGAATTCATTATTTTCGGCTAGGTCTACTAGATAATTAAAAACATCTGCATCCACTTCTTGACCAATTACATTTTTGACATTGCACTTTGTACGTCTCGACATTTCTTTAGTTGTACAAACGTAAGAGTAGGCAAGTTCGCCTTTAGCATTCATCTTCCCTTTTTTTATTTTCATATTCGCTCCACAATGAGCACATTTAATCATATTGGTGAGAAGTCCGTATTGCATGGTTTCTTTCGTGTAGAAGCTATTTTGGGTATTAGAGTTTAATATACCTTGAATAGATACCCAATCTGTACCTTCAACTATAGGTGTATGTTTACCTATACTGATAATCCATTCAGAATAATCTTTAGTAGAAATGGATTTACCCACTTGATCTGTTTTGTTGTAGGACATAATACCATATGTCCCATCAAAATCTTTTTCTTCATTACAAATTTGACATCCAAGAGAAGAGAGGTAATCATACATATTGGAATCAGCAGCAGCATAGACAGGATTCGTTAAGATATCTTTAATAGTAGCTGCTGTATACTTACAATTGTTTTTACTATAGATGTCATGGACAAGTAGATAAGATTCTGTTGAACGTAAACTCTTAAGTTCCATGAACTTAGTAAAGATGAGTTTCACTTTTTCAATTTCATTTTCATCTATACTTAGTTTATACATTTTCTTAGTATTCATATTATGGTCTAGATACTCGATAGGTTTAGAATTAAAACCAGTAGGTGTAGTGCCACCTAACCATCTACCAGTACGAGCTAGTCCAAGCATATTGTCTTTAATACGCTCAGCAATGGTTTCACGTTCTAGCTGAGCAAAGACCATGGCAATATTAAGCATGGCACGGCCAATAGGAGTAGAAGTATCGAATTGCTCTTTCACAGATACGAATTCAATACCATGTTCTTGCAATAGCTCATAGGTATTGGAGAAGTCTGCAATATTTCTACTTACACGATCTAAGCGGTAGCAGATAAGCATATTAAATTTATCTTTCTTAGCATCGTTTAAGAGCTTTTGGAACTGTGGCCTTTCTGTATTACTACCAGTGAAACCTTCATCTTGGTAGATGATAAATTGTACATCAGAAGTATTAAGGTTAGACCATTTTAATATGTAGTCTTTACAAGCATTAATTTGATTTTCTATAGATTCACCTTTGTCGGTGGCTTTTGATTTACGAGAATAAATTGCTATCTTCATAATAGGCCTCCATTATAGATAATAAGCTCCAAGCAGTATAAGACTACAAGGAGCTAAGATGACTATTATGCACTTAAGACATCTATATAATCTTCTCTTTCATGCCATAATATAGGCTCAATATTATAGTGTTTGAGTGCTGTTAATGCAGTTTGAGAAGCTTTTTTATCAGTGGTATTAACAAATATATAAAACTTGGTATCAGGTTTACGTACTTCTTTTGTATCATTCCATGTAAATACAAAAGATTTAGCTTGCATAATATCTAGATTATTACATACATTGATGAGTCGTTCAGGAGCTTTTTTGGATTTAGATATGATAAAGTCAAAGTTATTAATAAGACTACTTTTGCCTGTGATACCTAAATTAGATGAACAACGTATATCATGATCCTCTAAAAATAAACTTACATCTTCAAGAAATACAGATTTAATACTCTGGCGAGAGAGCATGAATAAATCGCTAACTTTAATCATACATTGTAGGAGCATGTGTTTTTTTAAAGGCAAAGTTTCACGAGTACATTCTACATATAGAGCATCATTTTCATCTTTGCATACACCATGAGCATTTAAAATTGTATTAAAAATCTCTGTACGCTTATCTGAGAAAGAGAAACCCGATAACTCCAATTCACTGATAGTATTGGAATCATCAGTAACAGTATAGTTACCATCTCCTTTAGATATAATATATACCTCAGTATGGTCATTATTTCTATCTAAAAAAGGAAATGTTATTCTAGAAATTGTATTACTAATTTTAGCTTCTACAATATTAGATTTTAACCAGTTTAAATAATCTTGTGAAAAAGATTCAATTTCTGGATTCACTTATATCACTCCTTGTAATTTTGGCATTTCTTTGATATTACAGTATGTACAGAAATCTTCAAAAGTCTTCATAAAACTATTAAAATCTGCAAAGATACTATCATCTAAATCATAGGCCCAGCTCATGCCAAATCCTTCACGATAGATATGAATATGATTTCTAGAGGTAGTTGTACCATCTGGGTTGGTATGTGGTGGTGCATCAATTTCTAAACGTATAATAGGTTGAGCATTGTATCGTTCCTGCATCTTACATTTTTTTAAAGAAATGCTTCCATGCCTATCAACATCTAAAAGCAATTGGTATCTACCATCTATACTATTAATATGATAGTTAGCAGTTTGAGATGCTAACGGCAATTTAATAATGTCATCTTCAAATATTTTTTCTGAAGCCATTATAGCATTAAATTCATTATTTGTAATCATAATAAACTCCTATTCAAAATATAAAATAAAAGTCATAACTATATAAGTTAGAGTTAATGAATATTTTAATTAATAATACATTAGAGAGTGTAATATTAACAGTGTATATCTCATATCTATAAATAATATTTATTGACACTCAGAATAGCATTACTATAAAATAAATTTAAAATAGTAATACGATAAAATAAACTAAAAGAGGGTACAAAATGTACAGATATCTATTAAGATTAGTACACATAATCTTTTCATACATAATTACATTTTTAATGATATTATCAATATATTGCTGTATTTTAAATATAATTATATGTAGGATTATCTATATAAATAATACATATAGCTCTTTATGTATACTTATAAGTGGTATACTTATAAGTTTTTTTATAATAAGGAAATATTATAGACCTATTAAAAAATCATTTTTTATGTAAATAATTATCAAGAGTGATGACGTTATTTATGTCATCTTTTTTTATTTCTAATCCTTGAGCATTTTCATATAATTGAGTAGCTAAATTAAGTATTCTTTGTTTTTCAAGCATATCTTTTTTCTCTTGTAGTTCAATTGTTTGTTTTTCTAATTCTAACTGTTGCTGCTTAATAGCAAGTTCTTGTTGTTGAATATCTAATTCCTGTTTTTTCACATCCCAATGTCTTTGTTTAATTCTAGGTAGAATTTCAATAATAGGTGTAAGTTCTAGGTTTCCCCACTTACCACCCACTACAGCTAGCCATAGAACAATAATATATGGCAAATATGTAGGCAAGGAATCTAGTAAGTTGTCTGCAATAGGTACTAAGGATAGTATTAGTTCTCCAGGTGAGTTAATATTTGATTTTGTAGTAACAGTTACTTGATTTTCACCACTTTTTAAGATACTAGCAGAATTATATATAAATCCTGCTAAATCAATTGCACCAATAGGATTTTTTTGTTGCACATTAAAAACGATATTAATTTTATTATTAAATATGTACACGGGATACATAGTGTTTAATATAAATTCAGCATAAGAATCAATATTACTTATGCCGTGATACGAAATAAGTGCTTTATATAGGTTTGGGTTAATACTGTCACCTTCGATGATATTAACTACTTTGATAGAACGTCTTTTTTTATATGGACATTTAATAGCAAATGTTTCGTTCCAGTTTTCTTTTAGTTGATATAAAACTTCTATCTCTTCGGAAGATGATAGAGAATCAACTTCATAGTAATCCCCAGCAATGGCAATGGCTATTTTATTACTTCGTTTGTTAGGAATCATTATGATATCTCCAGTATGAATACTATTTATAAATGTGTCACATTTATTCCAGGCACCTCTAGTAGAACTTACGGAGGAGTATTTACCTTCAAGTTCTAGAAGAACTAAAAAAGCTTCCTTTTGCTCTTTAGAAAAAGTATTAACCATTTCTTGATTAATATCATTCCAAGCTAATGCAATATAGTTTTGACTTATAAACTCATCAAAGAATGCACCTCCATTTGATCTAACTAACCAAAATTTAGTTTCACCATTGAAAATAGGTATGTTCATATTATCTATTAAAGATTCCAAATTTAATTCATTCATTAGTAAGCCCCCTTTTAATAATAAAAGGCATGACAAAAAAACTTATAGTTTTATGTCATGCCTTGAATGTCGTTTAGTATATTTTAGTTTGTTTAATGCGTAGTAGCATTTCATATGTAGTTTTATCTATTGTTTCCCCTATAAACTCTAAATCTGAGTGGAGCAGTAGCTCTGCAGCAAATTTGTTTGCTTGATTCTCATACATACAGTTTGAATTAAATAGGTCATCATCTTGAGTAAGTAATATCCCCTTTTCATACTTTAAAAAGTTTCGTTGGTTGGAGTGGAGCAGAGCATGTCCTAGCTCATGCGCAAGAA
>OBXC01001166.1_pt1 | contig 13637 bp, 7 predicted proteins | sample 1538111 | NCBI WGS metagenome assembly OBXC01 (sample SAMEA2580137, study PRJEB22360) | human gut metagenome | biome: human gut; feature: human-associated habitat; material: faeces | place: Denmark | collected 2008/2010 | reverse complement strand
TTAAGACCGATGGCGGTATTCCGAAAATTGCGAAGGCCTGAAAACCAGCTCCATCAGAACAAGAAGGAGACCTTGAAGGAGCAAGAAAAAAGTGGTGGAGCATAGGGGGATCGAACCCCTGACCTCAGGCTTGCAAAGCCCGCGCTCTCCCAGCTGAGCTAATGCCCCAAGTTGCACATTCTTTGGCTAGTCGCGAACTGCATAAAACCGCGTCTAGAAATTAATAAACGCTCCACCGGCTAACTCGGCTCACGGTGGAGCGTTTATTGCAAAAAATGGTGGGCCCGAATGGATTTGAACCAGCGACCTCACGCTTATCAGGCGTGCGCTCTAACCAACTGAGCTACGGGCCCAAAAAAAGTGCCTGATCACTATACGTCGAATCACTAAGTTCGGTCAAGCACTTTTTGAATATTTCTTACCAGTTTTTGAATATCCGGTAACGACGGCGTTTTTTCCAACTCGAGAGCCGTGCACTCGGGTGCGCATTCCGATGCATGGTACGCTAAGACCAAGCACCGAGCTTGGCATCGGAAGGGGAACGCTTCATTGAACATCAAACAGATCAAGTACTTCGTCAGCGTCGCGAATCGCGGCAGCCTGTCCTCGGCCGCTCGCGAGCACGGCATTTCCGTGCAGGCAGTGTCGAAGTCGATGGCAGACCTCGAATCCGAATTCGGAGAGAACTTGTTCGATCGCAGCCATCAAGGCATCGAACTCACGCCCCTCGGCGAGGCGTTCCTGGAAAAGGCCGCCGAAGTCGATTCGTCGTTTCGAGAGCTGGAGCTGATAAGCGAGTCCTGCGACGAAAAACCCGTCAAACTCCGGCTGTTCCTCGTCGCACCGGCGTTCTGCAACAACGCGAAAGCCCGCGCGAACATGGCTGCGTTCTTCGACAAGCACCTGCACGCCCGAACCGAAACATCCATCGGAACAGGAGAAGCCGGCCTTGACGCCCTTCGCGCGGGGTCATGCGATGCGCTCATCACCATCGGGCCGCTCGACCGCCCCGGCTTCGATTGCTTCCCCATGGGAACAGTTCCCGCAGGAATCTGCATGGCTGCGAATCACCCTCTGGCCCGCCAAAACGCCGTATCCCTCGAACAGCTGGAGCCCTACCGCGTGATATCTTCGCGCACGTTCGACCATTTCAACGAATCCATCTTGGTCATGTACCACGAAGACGGGCTGAAATCGCCGATTGTCGAACCGCTCGCGTTCGACGCGCCGCGCCAGTTCTACGTCAAGCACGCGGTGTGCTTCATGGTGAACATCGCCCCGCTTGGCGAGATGCTTCCCCGCAGCCGGATGATTCCCCTCGCAAGCGAAGATGCGAAGGCAATCCCTCTTTGCCTCATCACGCTCAAAGGAGCAAAATCGCCCGCGTACCGAAGCATGGAGCAGCTGCTGAAGGCTCGCGTGAAAACACGACCGTCCGTATCTTGAAACCAAAACGCCACGGCGATGCGACCGGCGACCCTGCCGAAGCGCTATAATCGGTGGGCCGGCCGCGCGCGACGCGACGCAAGAAGCCCGAGGAGGAGTGCCGATGATTCCCGTTACCGTTCAAACGCTGATCGTCTCGGCGGCGCCGTCGCCGTCCATCATCGTGCTGCAACCGGTAGAGGAGATCGTCCAAGAAGGAAAGTCGCGCATCATCCCCATCTGGGTGGGCGTGAACGAAGCGACGCAAATGGGCATCGCGCTGGAAAAGGCGCGGTTCTCGCGGCCGATGACGCACGACCTGTTCCTCGACGCGCTGACGAACCTCGACGCGCAGATCGACCACGTGGTCATCAACGACGTGCAGGGTGCGACGTTCTTCGCACGGCTCACGCTGCGCCAGCACGACCGCCTCATCGCCCTCGACGCGCGCCCGAGCGACGCGTTGGCGCTAGCCGTGCGGCAGAAAGCCCCCATCTACATCGTGGAGGACGTGCTGGAGCGTGCTTCGTTCCCCTATGTGCTGAGGCGGACGGAACCGGAAGCGAGCGAAGCCGAACTGTCCGAGTTCAAAAAGTTTCTCGAAGGTCTCGCCCCGGAAGATTTCGAAGGCTGACCGATTCGGCCTACGGAAGGCTTTCCGCCGGCTACCACAGTGCCGTCAAGGCATCGATGACGGCCTGAACGATCCCATGCGTCAAGCCCCCGTCGTCGGCCAGCGCCAGCCCCATAATCGCCGACAGGCTGACGGCGCCCGGTTCTTTCGGACGGCCCGTTGCGCTGGGCTTCTTCAGCACGAACATCGACGGCTTCGCGTACGACACGGCCGGAGCTTCCACGGCATCAGGAGGCGTTTCAGGCCGAGGCTCGGGCCGTCGTTCCTGGGCGCGCCGCCGCCACCCTCCGCGTGCGAACGTGATCAGCAGGAACCCTGCGCGCAGCCACTCGTCCACGCACATGGCCACCCACATGCCCACGATGCCCCAGCCTAAGCCGATTCCCAGCGCATAGCCGCCTGCCACCGCGAATATCCACGACGAGATGACGTTCACCGTCACCGGGGTCTTCACGTCGCCCACCGCGATGAGCGCCTTCACCATCACGATGTTGAGCGCACGCCCGATACCCAGGAATATCTCCACGAGCAGCACCTGGCGACCCAGCTCGTGCACCATCGGATCGGCGGTGAACAGGCCGAACACCGCGTCGGCGTTGATCCAGATGAGCGTGGACACGCAGGTGGTCAGCGCCACGGCGATGAGATCGGCCACCCACACGCGCCGCGCGACCGCATCGAACTTGCCCGCGCCGAACAGATATCCCAGCACGATCTGCGTCGCCTGCGACAACGCGATGGAATACAGGTAGGCGATGCCCGCGATCATCGAGCAGTACACCTTCACGGTGACCACCGTGGTGCCCAGCACGTTAATGAACGACAGGATGACGATCTGCGCGAGGTCGTAGTTCATCTGCTCGCCCGACGAGGGGATGCCCACGCCCAACATGCGCCGAAGCGTCTTCCAGGGGAACGGGCGCAGATACGCCAGGCGCATGCGCACATCGGTATGGCGCAGCACGAGGCGGCATGCCACCGCGAGGCCCACGACGCGCGCCACCACGTTCGCCACCGCCGCGCCTTCCACCCCGAACGCCGGGACGAACGCGACGCCGCCGATGAGCGCGGCGCTGGCCGCGATGTTCACCGCGTTCATCGCCAGGCTGGCGCGCATCACGTCGGCGCCGCGCGCGTAGCTGCGCAGCAAAGCCGTGAACGCGAAGAACGCCCCTTGCACCACCGTGGTGGAGCCGACGATCAGCAGGAACGACGACGCCATTCCCGTGATGGACCCGTCGATGTGCAGCCAGGAGAAGAACTGCGGCCAGAAGAGGAACAGCACCGCGGTCATGGCCGCCGCGAGCGCTACGTTCACCACGAGGGCCACGGTGGCGATCTCCGACACCTTGCTGGTAGCCGACGATTTCCCCAACACGCGGGTCACGAGCACGGTGGAGGCCGTGCCCATGGCCGACAGCGCGATGGTCACGATGTTGAGGATCTGCAGCGCGTTGCCGACCGCGGCGGCCGGCTCGGTTCCCAGCGGCGCCAGCATGAATTGGTTGATGTTCCCGATCATGATTTGCATGAACAGTTCCACGAACAGCGGAACGGAAAGCACGAACACGTCGCCAGCTGTGGTTTTCTCCGCCGGGCAACGCTGGGCCCGTTCGCGGCGCGTCGTTTGCGCGCGCTTCGCGGCTCCGCGCGCTTTCGACGACAGGCGCGCCGCTTGCGCGGCAGCTGCTCGATACATAGGTTTCCGTCCCCCTTTCACGTGAACGGCCGCGTTGGCGGCCGTCGATAACAGTCATGAGGCGTGCAGTATACGGCACGTCAACAACCCGACAGGGGGCTGCGGGTTCCTTCATGTTTTTCGCATTCATGAGGCAGAGGGAAAGAAAATGTTTCACGTGAAACATCGCGAACGAAGAGAGCCGCAAGCGATAACGCGAAAGAGGCCGAATGTTTCACATGAAACATTCGGGCGCGTGACAGGTGCAGTGCGGGAGCGAATGTTTCACGTGAAACATTCGCTGGGTGGCAGCGCGGCTCGCCAAAAAGAGAATGCCCCGCTTCGCAGGATGCGAGGCGGGGCATTCAAGGTTACGCTGGAGGCATTCTACCTACTCTTCGTCGCCTTCCGCGTTCTCCACCTCTTCGACGCTCTCGATTTCGGCGGTGCCTTCGGCGCCGTCCTCAAGCTCATCGATGGCGTTCTCGTCCAGCTCCTCGCCTTCCACCTGCGCGCCGGAGGCTTTCTTCTTCTTGCCTCGGCTGGAGATGGCCACTGCGGTCACGCGGTCCTTGTCGGCCGTCTTCATCACGCACACGCCCTGCGTGGAACGGCCGAGCTCGGAGATGCCCGACACCGGGGTGCGCACGCACACGCCTTCCTCGGACATGATCATGATCTCGTCGTCTTCGGCGACGATCTTCATGACGGCCAGCAGGCCCTTCTTCTCGGTCATCGTGATGGTGAACACGCCCTGGCCGCCGCGATGGTGCTCGGGGTACTCGGCGATGGGGGTGCGCTTGCCGTAGCCCTTCTCGGTGATGACGAACAGGTCGGTATCGGGCTGCGCGATCTCCATGCCCAGCACCTTGGCAATGGGCGGCACGTTCATGCCGCGCACGCCCATGGTGTCGCGGCCCATGGCACGCACTTCGCCCTCGTCCCACATGATGGCCTTGCCGGCGCTGGACACCATGAGCACCTTCTCGCCCGGAGCCACGCGCTTCACCGAAATGAGGCGGTCGTTGTCCTTCAGGCTGATGGCGATCAGGCCGTCGCGGCGCGTGCGGTCGTACAGGTCCATCGACGTCTTCTTCACCATGCCGTGCTCGGTGGCGAACATGAGGTACTCGTCGGACGGGAAGTCCTTCGTCGCGATGACGGCCGAGATGGTCTCTCCCTTCTCAAGCGGCAGCAGGTTCACGATGGCCGTGCCGCGCGCATGGCGCGACGCCTCGGGCAGCTCGTACACCTTCAGGCGGTACACCTTGCCCTTCGTGGAGAAGAACAGCATGTAGGAGTGCGTCGACGCCACGAACAGGTGCTCGACGTAGTCGTTGTCCTTGAGGTTTACGCCCGACATGCCCTTGCCGCCGCGCTTCTGCTGGCGGTAGGTGGCCACGGGCAGGCGCTTCACGTAGCCGGCCTTCGTCATCGTGACGACCATGCTCTCCTCGGCGATGAGATCCTCGACATCGAGGTCCTTGGCCGCCTCGGACAAGAGCGTGCGACGGGGGCTGCCGAACTTCTTCTTGACCTCGGACAGCTCCTCTTTGATGATGTCGTGCACCAGCTGGTCGTCGGACAGGACGCGCTTGAAGTACGCGATCTTCTCCAACAGCTCCTTCAACTCGTCCTCGATCTTCTGATGCTCCAAGCCGGTCAGGCGGCGCAGGCGCATTTCGAGGATGGCGGCGGTCTGCTTGTCGGTCAGGCCGAAACGCTCGGTCATGCGCTCGGCCGCTTCCTTGTCGGTCTGCGACGAGCGGATGATGTGGATGACCTCGTCGATGTTGTCCAGCGCGATGATCAAGCCTTCGAGGATATGCGCGCGCTCCTCGGCCTTCGCCAACTCGTAACGCGTACGGCGGACGATGACCTCCTCCTGGTGCGCGATGTAGTAGTGCAGCATCTCCTTGAGCGACAGCACGCGCGGCGCGCCGTCCACCAGCGACAGCATGATCACGCCGAAGCCCACCTGCAGCTGCGTGTGCTTGTACAGCTTGTTCAGCACCACCTGCGGAATGGCGTCCTTCTTGAGGTCGATGATGATATCGATGCCGTGGCGGTCGGCGCCGTCGTGGATGTTGCTGATCTCGGGCAGCTTCTTCTCGCGCACCAGCTCGCCCAGCTTCTCCAGCAGGCGCTGGCGGTTCACCTGGTAGGGTATCTCGGTGACCACGATGGAGCTGCGGCCGTTCTTGCCTTCCTCCACCTTGCACTTCGCGCGCACGGTCAGCGAGCCGCGGCCCGTCTCGTACGCGTCGCGGATGCCCTTCTTGCCCATGATGATGCCGCCGGTGGGGAAGTCCGGGCCGGGCAGCGCCTTCATCAGCTCCTCGGTGGTAACGTCAGGGTTGTCCAGCATGAGGCACGTGGCGTCGATGGTCTCGCCCAGGTTGTGCGGCGGGATGTTCGTGGCCATGCCCACGGCGATGCCCTGCGAGCCGTTCACCAGCAGGTTGGGGAAGCGCGCGGGAAGAACCGTGGGCTCTTCGAGGCTCTCGTCGTAGTTGGGCTGGAAGTCCACCGTTTCCTTGTCCAGGTCGCGCAGCAGCTCCATGGCCACCTTGTCCAGGCGGGACTCGGTGTAACGCATGGCCGCCGCGCCGTCGCCGTCGATGGAGCCGAAGTTGCCGTGGCCGTCCACCAGCGGCACGCGCATCGAGAACGGCTGGGCCAAGCGCACCATTGTGTCGTACACGGCGGAGTCGCCGTGCGGGTGGTACTTGCCGATGACGTCGCCGACCGTACGGGCCGATTTCATGTGCGGGCGGTTCGGCGTGTAGCCGGACTCGTTCATGGCGTACAGGATGCGGCGGTGAACCGGCTTCAAGCCGTCACGCACGTCCGGCAGGGCGCGCGAGACGATGACGCTCATGGCGTATTCCAAGAACGACGTCTGCATCTCCTTGCCGAGGTAGGCGGAGCGCACGATGGTGCCCTCGCCGCCGTTGGCGCCCTCGACGATGGAGCCGTGCGGGTTCGCGATCGACGACAGGTCGATCAGCGAGCGCGCCTTGTTCTCCTCGGACACGAACGCGCCGGGGCGCGACTCGTCCTCGCCGCCCTCGACGTCGTCCAGCACGTCGTCTTCGTCGCCGGCCTCGGCCGCTTCGATATCGCCCGCGTCGTAATCCTCTTCGGCGCGATTCAAGAACTCGTCGAAAGAATCGTTGTTGTCTGCCATAAATCTCCTACCTTACAGGTTGGCGTAGTAAGTCAGCGAGGTATTCCGGCGGTCGTCAGACCGCCGGAACGCTAGATGTCCAGGAATCGGACGTCGCGCGCGTGCTTCTGGATGAACTCCTTGCGCGGCTCCACCTGGTCGCCCATGAGGTCGCTCACCACGCGCTCGGCTTCGGCGGCGTCGTCGATGCTCACCTGCAGAAGCGTGCGGGTAGCCGGCTCCATTGTGGTCTCCCACAGCTGGTCCGGGTCCATCTCGCCCAGGCCCTTGTAGCGCTGCACGTCGAACTTGTTCGGATCGTCGTACTCGGCCAGCACCGATCCCAGCGAGCTCTCGTCGTAGATGTAGCGCTCGATCTTCGGCGAGCGCGAGTTCTTCTTCTTGAGGCCGAAGATGGGCGGCTGCGCGATGTAGATGTAGCCGCGGTTGATGAGCTCCGGCATGTAGCGGTAGAAGAACGTCAACAGCAGGATGCGGATATGCGCGCCGTCGACGTCGGCATCGGTCATGATGATGATGCGGTGGTAGCGCGACTGGTCGGCGTCGAAGTCGTCGCCGATGTTCGTGCCGATAGCCGTGATCAGCGAGCTGATGGTGTCGCTGGAAAGCGAGCGGTGCAAGCCCGCGCGCTCCACGTTGAGGATCTTGCCGCGCAAGGGCAGAATGGCCTGCGTCTTGCGGTCGCGGGCCTGCTTGGCCGAGCCGCCTGCGGAATCGCCCTCTACGATGAACAGTTCGGAGTTCTCCGGGGTCTTGGACGAGCAGTCGGCCAGCTTGCCCGGCAGCGCGAACGAGTCCAGCACGCCTTTGCGGCGCGTCATCTCGCGCGCCTTGCGGGCGGCTTCGCGAGCCTTGAGCGCCTGGGTGGCCTTGCCGATGATGCGCTTGGCCGGGGTCGGGTTCTCCTCGAGGTACTCGGCCAGGCCCTGGGTCACGGCGTTCTGCACCAGCGGACGGATCTCGGTGTTGCCCAGCTTTGTCTTCGTCTGGCCCTCGAACTGCGGGTCGTGCAGCTTCACGGACACGATGGCCGCGCAGCCCTCGCGCGTGTCGTCGCCGGAGAGGTTGGAATCCTTTTCCTTGAGGATACCCTTGGAGCGGGCGTACTCGTTGATGGTGCGCGTGACAGCCTGCTTGAAGCCGTCGAGGTGCGTGCCGCCTTCGTGCGTGTTGATGTTGTTCGCGAACGCCATGACGGAGTTCGTGGAGTACGAGGTGGACCACTGCATGGCCACTTCGACGGTGCCGTCGTCGTTCTCGGCCTCGAAGTAGATGGGCTTGTTCAGCGTTTCCTTGCCCTCGTTCAGGAACTTGACGAAGTCGACGATGCCGCCGGCGTACTGGAACACCTCAGTGCGCGGGTTGCCGTCGGCGTCGGTGACGCGCTCGTCGTACAGCACGATCTTGAGGCCCTTGTTGAGGAACGCCATCTCGCGGAAGCGGTTCGCCAGGGTGTCGAAATCGTACACGGTGGTCTCGGTGAAGATCTCCGGGTCGGGCCAGAACGACACGGTCGTGCCGTTGCCGCGCTTCGTGGGGCCAACTTCGCGCAGCTTCTCGGACGTCTTGCCGTGGTCGAAGCCGATGAAGTATTCCTTGCCCTCCTTGCGCACCTGCACTTCCACGCGGGAAGACAGCGCGTTCACGACGGAGACGCCCACGCCGTGCAGGCCGCCGGACCCCTTGTAGCCCTCGCCGCCGAACTTGCCGCCTGCGTGCAGGATGGTGAGCACCACCTCGACGGTGGGGATCTTCTCTTTCGGGTGCTTGTCGATCGGGATACCGCGCCCGTTGTCGTCGACCGAGATCGAGTTGTCCTGATGGATCCACACCTTGATCTCGTCGCAGTATCCGGCGAGCGCTTCGTCGACGGCGTTGTCGACGACCTCGTACACCAGGTGGTGCAGGCCGCGAGGACCCGTCGAGCCGATGTACATGCCCGGACGCTTGCGGACCGCCTCCAGGCCCTCGAGGACCTGAATGTCAGAACCGTCGTAATGGTCAGGTTTGTTTGCCACTGACATGCTCCTTTTATAGTGCGATGTGTGAGTGCAGCGCTGATTCGCGCTAACCTGAAAATTCTACCATAACCATGCCTTGATACCAATAAAATCCATCAAGTATGAAGGGTTTTAGAAGCCGTACGAGCCGCGATCTCGTATTCGATCATTATTTTTCGCATCAGACCGCTAAATGCGATTTTTATCGGCACGTATCGCCCTCTCAAGCGCCCTGCGGACTGTGGGACTCTCCACCGCCCCCACGCTGGCTTCGAGAGCAGCTTCCTCTTCAGGCGACAGAGGCGTGCGCGGGGTTTCCTCGCGATCCGTGCGCGCCGAGCGCGCCGTCGCGCCATCCGCTTCCGGTCGGCGGAAGGGATGGCGAGCCTTCATTTCGAAGCGCGAGGGCAGGATCTTGAACGTCTCCACGTGCTCGCCTTCTTCTTTCAACTTCATCTTGAGGAACTCTTGGCGCGCATCGAGATCCGAGCGGATGAGGCTGTCGTCAGCGTACACCACCAGCTGCGCGCCCGTGCCCGCATGCGACGCCTTCGTCGTCGCGCCCTTCACCACCTCGTCGGCGGCCATGATGTACACGGCGTTCACGTGGTCGAGCACTATCTGCGCGGCATCCTTGTACACGGCCTCCACCGCGTTGCGCCACGCCACGTTCACGGCGGCGGCGCGCTGCGCCTTGCGCGACGCATCGTCGCCGGCGGCCAACGCGGCCATCAGCTCGTTGATGCTGTCGCCCAGCTTCCTCATGCGTCCCCCTCGGTGCGCGCCGAAGGCTGTTCGGTTGGCGTGGACGGCCGTCCGCCGCGCTCTTCAGCCGCCCCGCGCGCCGATCGCGCGTCGATCGGCGAATGTTTCACATGAAACATTCGCTCCTCACCAGGAGTTTCACTGGTTACGCGCGGTTTCTCCAGCTCTACGATGCGAGCGCCGCCCAGCAGGTCGTCGTCGAAGTAGGCGAGGTTCGTCGTGGTGATGAACGTCTGGATGTCGCCCGAGATGAACGCCACCAGCGCGCGGCGGCGCGCGGCGTCCAGCTCGCTCATCACGTCGTCCAGCAGCAGCACCGGCTTTTGGCGCAAAATGTCCTGGATCAGCGTGGCCTCGGCCAGCTTGAACGCCAGCACCACCGAACGCTGCTGCCCCTGGCTGCCGAACAGGGCGGCGTTCTTGCCGTCGATGAAGAACTCGATGCGCTCGGCATGCGGGCCCACGAGCGCCCGCTTTCGCACGCGCTCCTCGCCGCCGCGGCGCGCAAGCGCATCCGCCAGCGCCTCGCGCGCCTCGTCGCGCCCGAACGTGCGCGTGGCGAACGAAAGGGGATCGTGCTCTTCCCACGAAGGGACGAAGCCCGCGTCCAGCCGCTCACGCCCGTCGGTGATCTCAGCGTAGTACGACGCCATCGAAGCCGCCAGCTTCTCGAACAGCGCGGCGCGGTAGCACGAAAGCTGCGCGCCGCACGTGACCAGCGTCTCGTTCATCGCCCCCACCAGCGCAGCCGGCGCCTCGTCCTTCAGCAGGCGGTTCTTGTGGCGCAGCACCTTCTCGTAATCGCGCCGGATGAGGTAGTGGTTGGCCGACAGTTGCGAGCCCAGCGCGTCCAGCGCGGCGCGGCGCACCGACATGGCCCCCTTCGCCAGCTCCAGGTCGTCGGGCGTGAACGTCACGGACGGCACGAGGCCCTTCAGATCGGCCGTGCGCTTGGGCTTCCCGTTCAGCAGGTGCTTCTTCTTGCCTTCGGCCATCTGCACCGCCAGCTCCAGCTGACGGCTTCCGTCGGTGACGTCGGCCGCCAAGCGCGCGAAGGGAGCCCCGGCGCGCACCAATTGGTCGACGGGCGCATGTCGAAACGACGATTGCGCCGTCAGCAGGCCTATTCCCTCGACGACGTTCGTCTTCCCCGCGGCGTTCGGGCCAACGAGCACCGTGAGCGGACCGATGCCGTCGAGATCGAACGCCTCGTAGCTGCGGAAGTTCAGAAACGAGATATGGGCGATGGCCAGATCCACGATATGCCGCGCGCGTCCTTACGCGATGCGCACGGGCATGACGAGGTACAGGAAGTTCTCGCCCTCGTCAGCTTTGAAGATGCCGGGCTTCATGGACGACTGCACTTCGAGGAACACGTTGTCGGTGCTCACCGAGGACAGCCCGTCCAACACGTAGGCGTAGTTGAAAGCGATCTCCACGTCCTCGCCTTCGCCCTCGCACGACAGCGTCTCCTGGGCCGAGCCCACGTCCTGCGCCACGGCGGACAGCTGCACGGTCTGCGACGCCATGTTGATGTCGAAGCGCACCGGCGAGCTGGTCTGCCCCAGCAGCGACGTGCGCTTCACGCCGGCCACGAGGTGCCCCACGTCCATGCTCACGCGCGTGGCGTAGGAATCGGGCAGCAGCTGGCGGTAGTTCGGGAAGTTGCCTTCCAGGCGGCGGTTGATGAATACGGTGTCATGGTACGTGACGACGATCTGGTTCTCAGCCAGCGCCAGCTTGAGGTCGTCCTCCGAGCGCGGCAGCGAAGATATCTCCTGCAAGAACGATCCCGCGATGACCGCCTGGAACTCCTCGGCGCTGGATTCGGGAAGCTCGGCTTCGGTGATGGCAAGGCGATACGAGTCGGTGGCCACCATCTTGAGCGTGGTGTCCTCGAGCGTGATCAGCACGCCCGTGAGGATGGCGCGGCTCTCGTCCTTCGACACCACGCGCGCCACGCGCTTCACCATGGAAGCGAACTGCGTGAAGGGGATGGACACCTCCTGCTGCACGTCCACGTGAGGGAATCCGGGGAAGTCCTCCGCGTCGAGCGTCTTGATGGAGAACGACGCCGTGTCGCACGTGATGACCGCCGAGTCGTCCTCGGCTGCCACGTGCACGGCTGCGTCGGGCAGGTTCTTCACGATCTCGGAGAACAGCTTGCCGGGAACCACGGCCTTGCCCGTCTCCTCGATGAGCGCTGAAACCGAGTACTGGATCGACAGCTCGAGGTCGGTCGCTTGAAGCGTAAGGGTGTCGTCGTGCGCGTCGAGGTAGATGCCCGACAGAATGGGAAGCGTCGATCGGGTTGCGATGCCCTTGAGCACCACGGACAACGCGTTCTGCAATTCCGATTGGTTGATGCTGAATTTCAAGACGTTCCCTTTCTCTAGAAGCGCGCACGCGCTGCCGTCATTATAGAGGTTCGAATGTTTCACGTGAAACATTGCGTATGATCGGCATGACGTATGGATGCGGGTTTTCGGGTTTTGCTCTTTGCTCTTGATCTTCTCTAATATATCTAAGGTTTTAATAGTTGTAATAATAAGGGCGGTGGAAATGTGGAAAACCAGCGTTAGCGCATGTCAACGCTTGGAATTCTTCCTGAATCGATCGTGCAGACCGAGTACCCTCCCTCAACATCAATTATCGCTTTTATTATCTTTCCATAGGGTTGCACCGCTTTTCGGCAACTTGTCAGTCATGTTTCAGTCATCTTTCCGCCGAACGCGCGTACGCTACATCTCGTTGATGAGCCCGCGCAGCGCTTCCAGCTCCTCGCGCAGCTCGCGGTTCTCCTTCATCTTCTCCTCGACGTTGGTCACCGAGTACATTACGGTGGAGTGGTCGCGGTTGAACTTCTTGCCGATGTCGTTGAACGGCAGGTCGAGCATCTGGCGGCACAGGTATATGGCTATCTGGCGCGCGTAGATGATGTTGCGCGTGCGCTTCTTGCCCACGAGGTCGGCGTGGCTCACCTTGTAGAAGTTCTCCACTTCCTTTTGAATGTCGGCGATGGTGAGGCGTTTCGACGGGCCGCCGGTGAAGTGGTTCTCCAGCAGCGTGCGCACGTCGTCCAGCTTGAGGTCGGGCTGGTTGAAGAACGTCATCTGGTAGATCACCTTCGTGACGGCGCTCTTCAGCTCGCGGATGTTCGAGCTGGAGCTTTCCGCGATGTACATCTGGATGTCGTCGGGGATGTTGAAGTCGTGCGACCCTTCCGACTCGCGGTACTCGTCCACGAAGCTTTTCACGATGCCCAGCTTCGTCTCGATCTCGGGGGGCTGGATGTCGAACGTGCCGCCCGAGTTGAAGCGGCTGCGGTAGCGCTCGTCGATGTCGATGTTCTTCGGCGCGCGGTCGGCCGACAGCACCACTTGGCGGCCCTGGCTGGTCAGCTTGTTGAATATCTGGAACACGATGTCGAGCGTCTGCTTCTTGCCCTGCAGGTACTGGACGTCGTCGATGAGCAGCACGTCGGCTTCCTCGTAGCGCGTCTTGAAGTTCTTGTAGCTGGATTTCTGCTTGTCGTGCGCCGCGCTGGCCTCCATGTAGTCGCTCAACAGCTCGGCCGAGTCCACGTAGATGGTGGAAAGTTGCGGCATCGTCTCGTTGATGTAGTTCTGAATAGCGCGCATGAGGTGCGTTTTTCCCAGGCCCGACTTGCCGTAGATGAACAGCGGGTTGAGGTGCGCCTTGCCCGGCATCTCGGCCACGGCCACGGCCATGGAGTACGCCATGCGGTTCGAATCGCCGATAACGAAGTTCTCGAACGTGAGCGTGGATGCGGGGCTGTCGGGGCCGTCGAGCGCTATTTCTCGTTTCGCGCCGACGCCGGCGACCTCTTCCCCTGCCGCCCCTCTATGCGCTTCGGGACGGCCTGCGTCGATTTGCGGCGAACTGGCGGCATTCGCGGCAGGAGCCGGCGCGGGCTGCGGAGGG
>OBXC01001162.1_pt1 | contig 13664 bp, 8 predicted proteins | sample 1538111 | NCBI WGS metagenome assembly OBXC01 (sample SAMEA2580137, study PRJEB22360) | human gut metagenome | biome: human gut; feature: human-associated habitat; material: faeces | place: Denmark | collected 2008/2010 | reverse complement strand
TTCAAGTTTGTTTATCCTTTTCAAAACTTTGTTTACATCATTATCATCAGTACATGAATAAGATATCTCTCTATAATAGTTAGAAAATTTAAGTAAATCTTTTAATAAAATTTCTATATCTATACCATTATCTGATACATACCTTTTAAAACTAAAATATACTTTATTTTTATTCGGTATACTTCTCTCCTTTATAGTCAAATAGTCTCTTATAAAACTACTTACGTTGCTACTTGTATTTTTTTCAATTTTATACCAATAATTATTATAAAATTCCTCTTGTAACTTAGAGCTTCTACCCATTAACACAAAGTTTCTTACTCTATCAGCTTCACTTAAATCTAAGCCAGTTGAATTTAGACTTTCAAAGATTAATTGAGGGTCATCTTCACCATTTTTTAACTCTATTTCTACTATAGTTAATTTCTGTATAGCATCAAACAAATCATCTATTGATATATTATCTTCTTTTATTCTATTATAAAAATATAAATAATTTGAAACTATATTAGAATTTCTATCTGTATTCATTTCTTCTTCAAATAGTTCATAGTACGCTTTTCTATCTTCTGCTATTGGTTTTAACTTTATTTTTCCATCTTTATCTCTTGAGTGCTTGTTTATAAGATAACACTCCTTAATCTGTTCTTCTGTTGTAATAATTCCTTTTGATTCCCCAAACTCTTTTATTATTTGACACATGGCAATCAATAATATTGACACAGTAGTCACTCTTTGTTGTCCATCTATTATTAAATATTCTTTTCCCATACTATATATAGATACAACTGACCCTAAGAAATGAGTTCTAAATCCAGAATCTATTATATCCTCTAAATCATCAAACAATCTTTTACATTGTTCTTTCTTCCAGTTATAATTTCTTTGATATACAGGCACTACAAAACTTTTGTTTGACCCCTCTAAATAACTAAGAAATTCAATTTCTCCTGCTTTCATATTAACTCCCCCTATAAGTTAAATAAATTCCATTCATAACTCCATGTATCTATATATTATATCAAAATTTTGACTCATAAATGTATATGAAAGCCTTATTATATACCTTTTTATACCTATTTTTATTTTATTAAAGTAAATACATGATTATTCTATAAAATATACAAATACTTAATTTTAAAAATTATTATTTAATCTTCTTCATGAGTAATTCATAGTTATTTATCAATTAAAAAGAGATATTGCATAATTATTCAATACCTCTCTTTGTATATTTACATTATCCATATCTAGTTATCTATTTCAACCCAATATTAGACTACCTACTAATAAATTTATTCTCTACATCATTAACAATAATTTTTCACTAAATAACATCATTAGCCTATCTCTGATGCATTTTCTTTAATTTTATTTATAGTTTTAATCAATTTATTTCTCTCTTCAATATGATTTTCAAATAAATCAATTATACTTCCAACAGTTCTAAATGGGTCTTCCATCAACACTTTGTTATCCTCTATAAATCCATTCTTGACTACATAATCGACTATAAGTTTAACAAAATGTATTTGCTTAGTATTAAAGCTCTTATTATTTAAAAACTCTGAAAAAGCTTCATTTGCAGCTTCTCTATCCAATCCCACTAGTTTTCTCACTAATTGACTTACTGGAGTATCTCCAAACTCCTTCTTATAATCATCACAATTACCTAACTGTTTTAAGAGTATTTCCTCCAACGTTTCAACATCTTGCTTTGTTATCTTTTTATTATTTCTTAATTTAAATATTGCTAATTCATCTTTATGGCTATTTAAATAATACTCTACCTTCTTTTTATAATTCTTAAGATTGTTTGCATTATATACAGAATCATTTCTATCTTCTGCTACAATCATATCTTCAAAACTTGTATAATATATCTTTTGACTAGACTTTTCAAGATACTTAATAAGCTCTCTTAATGATATACGTACTTCTTCTACCTCAAATATATCTGAATCTTCCCAAAAATCCTCTGTCATTGCTTTTTCAATAGTATATTTTTGTTGCTGAATCTGTGGTATAGTCCCAAGTTTTGAAAGTTTTTCTGCTGTAGCCATTACATGCCTTATACCTTTACTTGCATTATTATTTTGTAAGTATGCAAGTTGTATATTATACATAACTACATCAAATCTTTTAGCCAATTCATCATCACTATATGAAGTTATGAGTGGTGATATATATTCTCTTATCTCATTTTGTGCTACTGCTCCAATATTGCTCCAAACATTTTCATTTTTATACTTATGTACATAACTTAAATTCATCCTAACTATATAACTATCCTCATTTAAAGCTTTTACAGAAGTTATAAGTTCTTCTAACAATTCTTTTCTAAGTTCTGCATACTCACCTTCTATATATTTAATATCTTGAAGTTCTTTAACCATACTTACCTTTATATTAAATAATTTTTCAGTAAGTGTTTCTGTTTTATTTCCCTCAAATCCTTTAGGATTAAATTTAAAAAATTCAAAATTATTACAAAAATCAAATATTAAGAATCTTTCCTTATCCATATCAACACCTAATAAATCTGGACATAATCTAGTTCCTCTACCTATCATTTGCCAAAACTTAGTCTTACTTCTCACTTTCTTGAAAAAAACAAGATTTAGTATTTCAGGTATGTCAATTCCTGTATCAAGCATATCTACTGAAACTGCTATTTGAGGTAATTTATTCTTATCAGAAAAATCATCTATTATAGAATCTACATAATTTATACTATAGTCAACTGCTTTTACAAAGTTCCCACCATACTTTGGATACAGTTTATTAAATCTTTCAACTATTGCCCTAGCATGCTTTGTATTCTTTGCAAAAATTATAGTCTTACCAATCTTTTCTTCTCCTTCTATTTTCAACCCCTCTGTCATTAGCTTATTTAAAACTAAATCTATTGTGTCAGAATTAAATAGCCACTCATTTACTGCATTATTCCCTATTTCGTCTCCAATACTCTCATCATCATTAAATGTATTTTCATATTCTTCCTTCTCTTCATCAGAAAGCTCATCATACTTAATTCCATCTTCCATAATCTTAGTCTTAAACTCAATACTAGTATAATCTACTAAATATCCATCCTCGACTGCCTTATTATACTCATAAGCATATGTAGGTACTCCATTTTCCATGTCAAAAACTGAATAAGTATTTTTATCTATCTCATCCTTTGGTGTAGCAGTAAGACCCATTAAGTAAGAATCAAAATAATCAAAGATTGACTTATACTTTTTATAAATACTTCTATGCGATTCATCTATTATAATTAAATCAAAATGACCAGGTGTAAACAATCTCTTTCCATCCTTAGACTTCGTATCATCAATTGCATTCATCATTGTTGGATATGTAGAAAATATCATCCTAGCATCTTCTGGGCTATCTTTGCTATCCAATAAATTACATAACGCCAAGTTAGGTAATAGCTTAGTAAAACTTTTTTTAGCTTGCTTTACCAATGCTTTTCTATCTGCTAGAAATAATATATTTTTAATCCAATTATGTCTTGAAAGTACATCAACTATAGATATAGCAATTCTTGTTTTTCCTGTACCAGTAGCACATACCAAAAGAGTTTTGCGTTGCTTATTTTCAAGAGCCTCACATACAGCCCTAATAGCTTCTTTTTGATAATATCTATTGGATATTTCATCATTTATTGTTACAGAAGTTAAAGACTTCTTACTCTTTCTTCTATCTATCATAAGTTGTAATTCTGATTTTTTATAAAATCCATAAACTTTCCTATCTGAATAGTCATCCCAAATATACATATCAAAACCATTAGTCAAAAATATTACCGGTCTTTGACTATATCTCTTTTCCAAACAATCTGCATATAATTTAGCTTGTTGTTGACCAATTTTCGGGTCTTTACTCGTTCTTTTCGCCTCAACTACTGCTAATGGCTTACCATTTTCACCATAAAGAACATAATCTACATATCCTACACCACTTTCATTAGGCATACCTTGTACTTCTATTTCTTCCCATATATCTTTTCCAAATTCCCAACCTGCAAGCTTTAATTCTATATTTATATATCTTTTTCTTGTCTCAAATTCGCTTACTTCGTCTATCTTGAAATCATAGTTTGCAGTATTAACTTTTCTCTTTTCAGTTAGTGACTTTCTTAATTCCTCATTTTCTTTTATTACTTCTTCAAGCTTTTTATCTTTTGAACTTAATCTCTCATAAAGATTTTTAAGTTCGTCTGGTCTCGTCCTTTTCTCTTCCCCATGAAGTAATAAATCTTCATTAAAGTCTTCTGCTGTATATTCATCTGAATAACAATAGTCTATCCAACTAACAAATTGATGCAAATTGTTAAGTGAAAGTATTGCTTCTCCTCTCTCTATGTTCGCACTAGTATGTACAGATAAATTACCTAATTTAACTATATATTTTAATAAAGGTAACATATCATAGTCTATAAGTTCTATAAAACTATTATTATGAATCAACGTACTAAGATTATCTTGATAAGGCAATAATAAATCACTATCATTAGTATATAGCCATTTTACTGCAAGCTCTAAAGCTCTTCTTGTTATAGTTGCACAAGTAGATGGGCTAACTAGTATACTTTTTTCTGCTTCTAAGCAAGCAGTATTAAAACTATTGAAATTTTTCTTCTTTTGTAAAAAATCAAAATTACCCAAGGCTTTTCTCCCCCTTTTGTCCCTTAGTTAAAATAAATCTCTCTAAAAACTATTTCTTACAGCTGTTTCTTATACTAACAAATACTTCTTCATTTTCTGTAAACAATTCGTACATATCTTCAAACTGTGGTATATCATATCCATGAGAATCATCATTTCTCAATTTTCTAAGTGTTTCTATAACTATAGAAGAATTTTTAGGTAATAAATTGTGATACTCACAAGTTAAAAGGTGGTCATAAAAGTTTTTAGATTTTATATTTAAATCAATTGATTTATAATACAACATTGCTTTTGTTAATTCTAGAAATGATACCATATAGCTTTTAAAGCCTTCTTTTATGTATCTAGCCCATAACTCAGGCATTTCTTCCTTATCATATAAGATTTTGAAGTTTTGCAGGTCATACAAGCAAGAACCAAAATCCCTATTTACTTCTTCTATTGAGTTCCAAGATAATTTGTTTCTAATTACCATACATGTCCCTCCAATCTAAGATATCTATTACATCACTGTTTTCAAAATAGAATTTATTTATATAATCCTTAAAATCTTTAGATTCATAAATAACTTCACCTTCTAAAATAGCTTTTTTAAGTGCTATTGTATAATTATCTGTAACAATTTTTAGGTCTACATCAATGTCTAATATATTTCTTAGAGCTTTTGTCTTAGTTGCAAGTTCTGTAATTGGTACTTTTTTGATAGGAATCCAAGCTATGTCTATATCACTTTCTGATGTATGTTTATCTGTTCCATAACTACCAAATATTATGATTGCTAGAGTATTTTCTTTTGGAAATACATTTATTATTGAGTTTTTAATCTCATTTGGTATATTTCTCATTTAATCACCTCTTGTTTATTAGGTAATATTGCTTAATTGAATTTATATCCATAATCTTTTAATCTATTTATACATATTTCTCTTTCTTCATCAGTAAACAACTCTTTATACTTTTCTTTTAATACTAATACTTCTAATGATAAATCTAATCTCTTACACTCCCATAGCCTTGTAAATCCTTCAGTAGCTCCTTCTTTATTGATTAATTCTTTAGCAGCTAATAAGGCTCCTTTGTTATTTATCAGTTGTAAAAATCTTGTTGGCTTATAGTTACATTGTAAATCAGCTTCTTTATAGATATTTACCATGTCATGATATAAATCTAGCTCTATTTGATTCATAGATTTTATTCCCCCATTTTAATACTTGTATTTTAGTTGAATAACTCTCCTTTAAAAGCTTTTTGCATTAATGAGTTAAAGTTGTTTTCTAGTTCTTTTAAGCTATCTTCCATTCTTGATTTCAATTTGTCTATTTGTCTGACAAAGTCCACAAACTTATTTTGAAGATATACAGGTACTTTAGGTATTTCAACTTCATTTAATTTGCCTACTGTAAGACCTGGTTGTGCTGCTCCAGTTGATAATCGATTTAAATCTAACTCTTTAAGTGTAAAATATAGCCAGTAACTATTTATATCAACTTTAGGTTGTACTACAACTGCATGTTCTGTAGCATAAAACTTTCCATTTACATATTTTACATTACCACATAATGCTCCTTGCCTACCTATGAGATTAAATGTTCCCTTATGTGAATACATTTTTACATATCCCCTTAAACCATTTCCTCCATAACAAGGATATAATTCATGTGAATTTTTTTCATAAATATCTTTTGCTTTTATATTTTTTCCAGCTTTTAAGTTTGATATCTCTCCTAATAACTCTGTATCCCAATCTTTACTATTAGTAATCACATTTCCAAACATCTCAATAAATCTTGATTTAACTAATTCATCCAATGCTTCTATTTGCTCTTTTCTTTTATTTATTAACTCTTGAGCTTTATTTAAAACTTTTACCATTTTATTTTGTATACAAATTGTGAAATATGGTATTTTTATATCATTTAACTTGCTTTTATTTAAAGTTGCACCCATAACTGCTCTATCAGTATTATTAAAATTTAAAGTTCTCAAAGCATAATATAAATATTCAGATGTTATAAGTTCATTATTTTTTATTTGAAAGTTAGCAATTGCTTCATTTGTAAACATGTCTTCTTTTAATATGGCAACTCTACCTATAGACAACTTAAAACTCATTACAACGGTATTTTTAGGTACTAATTTCATATTAGCTTTTTCAACAGCTAAATCTGTTATCTCTTCTTTTGATTTTGATATATATTTTTCTTTCAAATCAGAAATTGATAACCATCTATTACCACTTCCCCAATAATCAGAAGTATTTCTAGATGGTGTTTTGCCAATATTTATATAGCACAATTCATTTAATTTTATATACTCCATACCCTATACCTCTAACATTCTTTCTAATTCTTCTAATCCAACAGCTATTTCCTTCTCTAACTCCCTAACTCTACCTATAATCACACTAGGAGCATCATAAACTACTTCCTCATACACTACCTCTTTATACTTATTAATAGATAAATCATACCCATTCTCTCTTATCTCTTCCACATCAACAAAAAAGCTTTGCTCTGTTCTTTTTCTATCTACTTCACCATCAAGATTATCAAATCTCTTAATAATATCCTCTATATCACTATCCTTTATCTCATTTCTCTTATCATCCAAAGAATAACCATCAGCTTTCATATCATAGAACCATACCTTATCAGTTCCACCTGTTCCTGTTTTAGTAAATATCATTATAGCTGTAGATACTCCTGCATAAGGCTTAAACACTCCACTTGGCATTGATATTATAGCTTCCAATTTATGATTATCAACTATTTCTTTTCTTATCGATTTATGTCCACCTGTTGAACCAAACAATACTCCATCTGGCACTATACATGCGCATCTTCCACCAATTTTTAAAACTCTTAAAAAAAGTGCCAAGAATAATAACTCTGTTTTCTTTGTCTTAGTCACTTTTAATAAATCTGCTGACACTGCTTCATAATCTAAACTTCCCTTAAAAGGAGGATTTGCTAACACCAATGTAAACTTATCTTTATCTGTATTAACCTCCGATAAAGAATCCTTATACTCTATATTAGGATTGTCAACGCCATGCAACATCATATTCATAGCACCTATTCTAAGCATAGTTCTATCCATATCAAATCCATAGAACATACCATTATTAAAATGCTCCTTCAGCCCTTGCACTAAGAAAAGACTTGAATGATTATCCCTTAAGTATTGTTGTGATGATACTAAAAAACCTGCTGAACCTGCTGCCGGGTCTACTATAATATCTTCTGGTGTTGGTTTAATAAGTCTTACTATCATATCTATTATGTGTCTTGGAGTCCTAAATTGACCATTAGTACCTGCTGTAGCCACTTTGGATAATAAATACTCATACAAATCTCCCTTTGTATCTCTATCCTTACTTAATTCTAAATTACTAATACCATCAACTATTTTAGATAACATAAGAGGTGTAGGAATTTTAAATATTGCATCTCCCATGTACTTTGCATAAGCTGAGTCTTTATTTCCATGTAATTTTTTTATGAAAGGAAACACTTCATTTTGTACTATTTCATACATTTTTTCTGAATTTCCTTCATTAGAAAACTTACTCCATCTTAAATGTTGATGTTCATCATCAAATATCCTTTCAAAAGAAACTCCCAAAAGAGTTGCTTCTGCTTCATTTTTTGTTTCTACTTCATCCAATCCTTTAATAAATAAAAGATATGTAAATTGTTCTATAACTTCTAATGGATTAGTTAATCCACCAGTCCAAAATGTCTCCCAAATCTTGTCTACTTTGCTCCTTAATTCTCCTGTAATCATATATGACTTTCCCTCCAGTGTTCATAAAATAATTTAAATATATATTTTAGTCGTACGCCTTAATAATTAGTGTCTTATATTAAATTCAAAATTTTACTACACAGTTATTAAATTATTTTTCCTATTTACATGTTTTAGTTAAAAAACTAATGCAATACTCTTATTTTATGATTATTATACATCCCATACAAAATTATTTTATCATATATCCAGCATAGAAGTCATCTACCTGGATAACTCTTACCATATTATAACTTTTTAATATTAATTTAAACTTAGAAAGAAATTTTTTATTTAATTATATCATCTTCCTTATTTCAAATTTCTCAATTACAATCTCAATCAAAAAATAAAATAAGATGCTGTCTCAAAATAGATATAATCTTCTTTTTTATTTTCGGAATGATGAAAATATATTTAATTTCATACAAAAAAGAGTGCCTCCTGAACTAAAAAGTTCATTTTGAGACACCCCTTAATTTAATCTTACTTATTCTCTCCCTTTATTATTAACACTTCACTATCTCTATTGCTTTTCCTACACATCCACAAACTTCCATCCTACTCTTAACAAAATCTTTAACTGACTCTAAACCTTTTTTACCATATTTCTTAGGGTCAATTACCTCTGGGTCAGAATTAAGCACATCCTTAACCCCATTGCTATAAGCAATCCTTAATTCAGTTGCATAATTAACCTTGCAAATCCCTCTTTTTATAGATTCCTTAATAACTTCATCTGGTATTCCAGACCCACCATGTAATACTAATGGAACTGATACAACATCTCTAATTTCAGATAATCTATCTAAATCAAGCTTTGGCTCTCCCTTATATAATCCATGTGCCGTACCTATTGCTACTGCTAAAGATGATACCCCTGTTCTCTCTACAAACTCTTTTGCTTCTAATGGGTCTGTATATGCTCCACCATCACCACCATCTAAATCGTCTTCCTTACCTCCAACTTTACCTAATTCAGCTTCAACAGGTATATCTGAAGGCATACATGCATCTACAACAGATTTAGATATTGAAATATTATCTTCATAACTTTCATGAGAACCATCAATCATAATAGAAGTATATCCAACTCTAAGTGCCTGCATAGCTAGTCCAAAGCTTGAACCATGGTCTAAGTGCATTGCTACTGGAACACTTGCCTTCTCTGATGCTACCTTTACATTCGCTAAATAATAATCTAGTCCTGCATACTTTATTGTTGAAGGTGTTGTTTGCAATATTACTGGTGATTTAAGTTCTTCAGCAGCCTCTATTACTGCCATAACCATCTCCATATTTTCAACATTAAATGCACCTACTGCATAATGCCCTTCTTGTGCATCTAATAATATTTGTTTAGTTGTCACTAATGCCATAATTTCTCCTCCTATATGTTTATACTGATTTAATTTCTTCGTTATTTAATTTTGATACTATTTCTCTACTTGTTTTGCTATTTAATAACTCATTTAAAAATTCTTCATTCATTAATTTTGAAGATAGTTGAGATAATGTTTTTAAGTGTAAATTATCACCATTATCTGTAGCTGCTATCATAAATATAATATGTGCTAAGCTTCCATCTTCTGATTCAAAGTCAAACCCTTCTTTTGATACACCTACTGCTACACGTGGTACCTTTACTGCATCTGTTTTTGCATGTGGTATCGCTATCCCCATACCAAAACCTGTAGATGATATTTCTTCTCTTTTAAGGATTTCTTCTTTAAACTTCTTTTTATCTAAAAGAACACCAGATTTATCAAGTATTCCAATCATTTCATCAATTACATCTGTTTTATTTTTTCCCTTAACATCTAAAATTACTGTTTCTTCGCTATATAAAGAGATATTATTAGATACGTTTTCCGATTCTGCACTTTCATTTTTATGTTCATCTTTTGTTACATTTGTATTTTCTATAGTATTTTTCTCATTTACTACTTTAGGTGTAACCATCATATAAAGTACAGCACCTACTAATGAACCTACAAATATACACCCTACCCATAAAAGTGGCTTATTGACTAATCCTAGAACCAAAAACCCTCCATGTGGAGCTGGTACTTCTATTTTCATTATATAAGTTAAAATTGATGATATTGATGATGCAATCATAAGTACTGGCAACACTTTTAATGGATTTTTTGCTGCAAAAGGTATTGCCCCCTCTGTTATATGAGTACTACCTAGTATATAATTGATTAATCCTGCTGCTCTATCTTCTTCTGTAAATCTATTTTTAAATAAAGTAGATGCTATTGCTATTACCAATGGTGGTGTTATACAAGCTGCAGATACACCTGCCATAAATAAATAATTTCCCTGTCCTAGAAGCATAGTTCCAGTTACATATGCTGCTTTATTTACTGGACCTCCCATATCAAATGCTGACATACATCCTATTACTATTCCCAAAATTATAGGGCTTGAATTTTGTAACCCCGATAGAAAGTTCATCATAGCATTGTTAAGTGCTGAACATGGCCCACCAAGTAACAACATTGCTACACCCACAAGACCTACGCTGACAATAGGAATTATAAAAATCGATTTAAGACCTTCTAATTGTCGTGGTAATTTTCTTAACAAATGTACAAATAGTTTAACTAAGTAACCTGCTAAAAATCCTGATATGATTCCACCTAAAAACCCCGAACCTGTATCAAATGATATCATTCCTCCAACAAGTCCTGCCAACATACCAGCTCTTCCCGATATAGATTGAGCTATAAATGCTGCCAATACAGGAACCATCAAGTTCATAGAATATCCACCAACAGATTTTAATGTAGCTGCTATTTGATTATATTGTTCTGAATTTGGGTCAAATGAATAAATCCCCCATAAAAATGATATAGCAGTAAGTACTCCACCTGCTACTACTAAAGGTAACATGTGAGATACACCATTCATTAAGTCTTTATACAACTTTTGACCAAACGATAAATTTCCTTCTTCTGCAATTTTACTGCTTGATAAGTTTCCTTTTCTAATAGCTACTTTTCCATCAATACATCTTTGTATAAGTTCATTAGCTTTATGTATACCTTCTTTGACAGGTACTTCTATTACTGGCTTTCCATTGAATCTGTCCATATCAACATTTTTATCACAAGCAACTATTATTGCATCTGCCATTTCGATATCTTTTGCTGTTAACTTATTTTCTACACCTATAGCTCCATTCGTTTCAACTTTTATGTCACAGCCTAATTCCCTGGCTGAATTTTTTAATGCTTCTTCTGCCATAAAAGTATGAGCTATTCCAGTTGGACAACCTGTTACCCCTAGAATCATTTTCTTTCCCATTTTTATACCACCTTTCTGACTCTTATATTTTTTATATAATCTTCCACATTCTCCAAATTACCTATACCATTACTTTCAGCCACACTTGCTCCTGTTGCTGCTGACCTTTTTAATGCTTCTTCAATATGTTCTGGATTTTCCAACCATATACTTAAAAAAGCAGCTAATGCAGAATCACCAGCACATGCAGAGCTGACTACTGTAACTGGTTGAGCACTAGCATAATAAATTGATTTTCCATTATAAAAATAAGAACCTTTTTCTCCTAAAGTTAGCAATATATTTTGAGCACCTTTTAAATGCAGTAATTTAAGTACATCCTTAATATCTTCTTCATCTCTTACAATAATTCCAAATATATCTTTGATTTCTTCATCATTTGGTTTTATCAAATATGGATTATACTGTAGTAACTCCTTTAATTTTGGTGAACTTATATCGAGTATTGTCTTTATACTTTTATTTTTACAAATTTTAAATATATCCTCATAGTAATTATCATCAATACCAGGAGGTAGACTTCCACTTATTGATAAGTAACTTATATCTTCTAATGACTGTATCTTATCTAGCATATCTAGTTTTTGTTTTTCGTTTACATATGACCCAGAGTTTACAAATTTAAATTCATCACTTCCATCATTTAAAAATATATTTATACGAGTTGTATCTTCTACCCAAGTAGGCAATACGTCAAATCCTCTCTTTTCGCTTTCTTCAACTATATATTTTCCTGAAAATCCTCCAAAAAATCCTAATATCTTAGATTCTATACCATAATGACCTAGTACAAAAGTTACATTTAATCCCTTTCCATTAGGAGAATATACAGCATTTGATGTACGATTTACTAATTTTCTCTTTATCCCATTAGTAGATATATTCATATCTATTGCAGGATTCGTAGTTAATGTATATATCATTGTCTTCCCCCTTGCTTGTGCTGTGTATGTTTTCATTATAATAAAAAAGTCTATGAAAATCTTTTCACAAATAGAAAATCGATTTTCATAGACTTTTCAATTTAATTTTCAGAATTATTATATCTGACCATATAATCTATAATTATCCTAGATATAATATACAAGGGCAATCTGGAAGATACTTCATATTCAGAAATTGATATATGTTCATGTTTGTATCCTACAATATATAAATCCGAATACTTTATAAGTTTTGCACTTTCACTACAACAGCAAGTTATAACCTTAGCTCCAACTAAATTGGCATTCTGTGCTGATTCTACAAGCTCTATGGTATTTCCATTCAATGAAAATATAATTATAAGTTCGTCTTTTTTTATTGATTTAGATTTTATTTTCATTATGTTGGGGTCATTTATAAAAACAACATTAAAATCAAGTAATTGCAATTTAAGACTAAACTCTTTTGCTACATATTCAGTAAGCCCTCTTGCTAAAATATATATCTTACTAGATTTATTTATAGTTTTTATTATATTGATTAGTGTAGTTAAAGATATTTGTTCTATAACTCTCTGTGCTTCTATAAAGGATTTATTTATTATATCCCCCATATTTTGTATATCATCATTTTCATCTTTTACTGTTAATCTATACCTAAGTTCATTGAATCCATTTAAACCACATTTTCTAATTGCTCTTGAAACGGTTGCTGGAGATGAATATGTTTCATGAGCAATCTCTACTATAGATAATTCTGGTAATATTGATTCATTTTCATTTATAAATTTAATTATTTCAAGTTCCGTCTTCGTTAGATTTTCAGAATTACTTTTGTTTAGCTCAATTATCATATGTTATCTCCCCTTATATAAGTTTTATTTGTCTAAATTTATCGAGTAATATAATATATTACCTCTTAACTACTTATTTTTATATACAATTAAGATTTAGTCAATGT
>OBXC01001150.1_pt1 | contig 13802 bp, 9 predicted proteins | sample 1538111 | NCBI WGS metagenome assembly OBXC01 (sample SAMEA2580137, study PRJEB22360) | human gut metagenome | biome: human gut; feature: human-associated habitat; material: faeces | place: Denmark | collected 2008/2010 | reverse complement strand
AGAAGATAACATATCCTGAAGATTGTCGTAAGCATCGGAAGTGACAGTTTCTCCGTAGGAATAAATGTTGTTTTTTTGCATATTGCTGTACACAAAATATACAAGGAATCCTGTTCCGATCAGAGGTACGATCATCAGGAGAAAGATCAGCTTCATGTTCTGAAAGAACAAGCTGTTAAATTTATAGTTTGATACGTATTTTCTGATTTTATCTAAGATCTTCATCAAAGTCATCCTCTTGATTTAAGATTTTTTTGCGGTATTCGCTGGGATTTAATCCGGTCTGTGCCCGAAACAGTCTGGAAAAGTAGCGAGGAGTCTTATACCCAAGAAGCTCTCCGACCTGATAGGTTTTGTATTTCGGATCTTTTAAAAGCTCAATGGATTTTTCTATTTTGGCCCGTGTAACATATTGGGTAAAGGTCTCGCCCGTTTCTTTTTTAAAAAGTCGGCTCAGGTATGCAGTACAGATAAAAAGCTGGTTGGCAATCTCTTCCTGCGAAATATCCTGATAAATATTTTCCTGGATATAAGTTTTTGCTTTTTCAATCAAACTGCCAGTGTCCGTGTCTTCTTTTTTTTCACTTGCCATCAGGATTCTGTCAAAAATTCGGCTGCAGTACTGATCGATTTCTGTCAAGGTTTTCATTTGAAGAATTGCACCATAGTTTAAAAAAGGCTGAAGGGAGTGGTGGAGTTTTTCATTGGCCTTTTTTAGAGCACCATTCATTGTGACAAGCACGTCAATGACCAGCTGGTTACGCTCTGAAATATGAAGATGCTCCACTTCTGCAAGAATATTCTGAAAAACTTTTTGAGAAGTTTTGATATTTCCAATCAAGATGTTCGAAATCATCAGCTTTTTTTGCTCTTCGATACGCCGTTTGATTGCAAGCTGTGCATTTGTGCGTTCTGTTACTTCCAGTTGAAGAGCCGGTGAGCCCAGAGAATAGATAGATTCGTAATGACTGATGATCTCATAGTCCAATGAAAAGAGAAAATCTTCCTCAAGAGCTTTTTTTAAAGAATCCATAATGTGAACATAGTTTTTAGGAGTGTCTCGGGTGTTTGTGCAGATTCCGACAAGTTCAAGCATATCACCAGCTTTGTATACAATATGGAACAGGCAGTCTGAAGTATAAATCTTAAAGAAATTGGTAAGATTCTGTTCCAGTTGATCCTGACTGTAATTCCAGATATGAGAGATGAAATGTTCATAATCACGGATCTGCAGATCAGCCAGAAAGCAGCTGCATATTTCAGGATCTATATTTGGATAAATGATACGAAAACGATTGTTGATATAGTCTCTGTTATCTGTAACGCCGCCTAAGATCAGATCTGTAAAAAATTGTTCTTCCAATAGAGGAATTGCCTCATCCATCCGTTCTTTTGAACTTTTTTCTGAATCCAGTTCTTTTTTTATTTTTAGGAATGTGTTTGTAATTTCATCTACGTTGATCGGTTTCAACAGATAATCTGCAACTCCATATTTCATGCCTGTAATTGCCAGTTCAAATTCCTGATATCCACTGATTAAAATTACTTTGCTCCGGAATTTATGATCAAAAATATATTTTGCCACATCCAGTCCGGAAGCGTGTACCATCTTAATATCTGTCAGTATGACATCTGGCATCACAGAATCAAGAGATTCTATGATTTCCTGACCGTCGGAGAATAAATCTGTGACTTCAAATCCCAGTTCGTTCCAGTTTATCATATTTTTTAATCCCAGACGGATGATCTTTTCATCGTCCGCAATGACTAATTTGTACATAAGCTTTTCTCTTTCCTTTATAAATTTATTGTGTTAAATACTCCAAAAACAGAAGAACCGTTTCAGGATGTTCTGTTTTTTGAAGTACTCCCAAATATACAGGTTCATACAAAGTATAGTTTTCTTCTTGCCAGGCGGGAATCTTTGACAAATCAATGACTCCGTCTGTCATATACATTTCATAATCGGAATAGTCATTTCCTAATAGTTTTTGCCAATCTATAAAACAATCCTTTTGTTTGCAGAATTCATATGTGTCCGAATTGCAGATTACGGCATCTGTATCGCTTTCTGCCAGAAGGAGTGTTGCTAATTTTACATAATTCCCGGAAGATGTGGCAGTGGTGTCGATTACTACTTCATCGTGTTTTCCGGAAGTATCAAGATAATTCAAGATCTTTTGTTCTAAGCTTTCTGTATCTGCTTCGAGGTTTGCATCAACCAAAGCAAGTGTAAGAACCGGATTGCGTTGGATGTTTTGGATGATAGGAACAATTAAACAGATCATAAATACAAACACGAGCAGGATCAATAAAAATGAACGATAATAGGTCCATAGGTATTCCACTCTTTTTTTTCCTTTGAGTGATTTGATTTTTTGGAGCTCCTGTGCCCGTTTTTCTTTTTGTGTCATATCAGACTCATATTTTGGACTCATTGAATTTCCTCCCAGTGTAAAAAATCCTTTAATTTCTAATTGTATATACTTTTTGAAGTGACGTCAAGCGGGAGTCGTAATCCTGATGACGATTAAAAATATATAGTCAAAATATATATACCTTTTTCAAATTTGTGACATATAAATTGAAATTCGCCTAAATTATAATGTAAGTAATGGAGAGACGTTGATTAGAAGAGGAGGTATGAAATATGTTAACAGGAGCATTTATTACAGAGGGGCCGCAGGACTGGCAAATATTTCAACAAAGGGATGTCAGTTGGGGAAGTGTAAGAGAAGCTCAGAGGCAGGCAGCACATCATATTCCAAATGTGACGATTATTCCGACAACAGATCGGCAGGCAAATCCGTCTCCGTTGCCGGTTATGGATATAGTGACACATCTTCCGATTCTGTCATTTTATGAGGTAGAAATACGGAACATCACAGAAGTTTAAAAAAGTGGTCAAAATTGTGACACTGTTTTTCAATCTGTGTCATTTTTTTGACAACAGATCTATCTTATAATAACTTTAGAAAAGCGAGGAGGAAGGTTATGAAAAAGAATAAGAGCAAAATGTACAGAAAAAGAAACCTGCAGCTTTGGACATTAGCACTTCCGGCAGTGATTCTTCTGTTAGTATTTAATTATGTACCAATGTTTGGTGTTGTGCTAGCATTTAAAGATTATAAGGTGCCGAAGGGGATTTTTGGAAGTCCATGGGCAGGATTGGAAAACTTTAAGTTTTTCTTTGAAAGCCAGGATGCATTCCGGGTAATTCGGAATACATTGGGGTTAAACTTATTATTTATTGTAGCCGGCATTGTTCTTGGGGTAGTATTTGCCCTGATCATGTATGAGGTGAAAAAACCGGCACAGATTAAAACGTATCAGACAATTTCTATTATCCCGAGTTTTATTTCATGGGTTGCAGTTGGATACATTGTGTATTCCTTATTGGATCCGACAAAAGGAATTGTAAACCAGATTTTATCTGTGTTCGGAGTGGAAGGGATTGATTGGTATTCATGTCCGGAATACTGGCCGATTATCTTGCTGCTTGCAAAGGTATGGCAGGGCGTAGGTCTTGGAAGTATTATTTATTATGCAGCTTTGATGGGTGTGGATAATGAATTGTATGAAGCGGCAGATATGGATGGAGCGAACAAATTGCAGAAAATTTTACATATTTCCATCCCTCAGATTGTTCCGATCATCATTGTTATGGCACTTTTGGATGTTGGTAAGATCTTCCGAGCAGACTTTGGATTGTTCTATAATGTAACAAGAGATGTTGGTGCATTATATCCGACAACAGATGTGATTGATACCTATGTGTTCCGCGCATTGATGCAGCAGGGAAATATCGGTATGGCGAGTGCGGTTGGTCTGGTGCAGTCGGTTGTGTGCTTTGTAACGTTGGTTACAACGAACTGGATCGTGAAAAAGATTTCACCGGAAAATTCATTATTCTAGAAGAGGAGGCGTGACTGTGAAAACAAAACAACATTCCATAGAAGCGAAAAAAGAAAAAACCAGTGTGTGGGTACATCTGTTTTTTGCATTGATCGCAGTAATTTGTATTATACCGTTTGTTATCGTAATTTCAGCTTCTTTTTCAAGCGAAACAGACCTTGCGATGTACGGATTCTCGGTACTTCCGAAAAAAGTGGATTTTACAGCATATAAATATCTGTTCAGAAACCCGGAGACGATTTTGAACTCTTATATAGTAACGATTTTGATTACGGTAATTGGAACATTTTTGGGAGTTTTATTTATGTCAATGGCAGCGTACTGCCTTGCACGCAGTACTTTCAGACATAAAGGCTTGCTCACATTCTTCATTTTCTTCCCGACTCTGTTCAGTGGAGGAATGGTTCCAAGTTATATCATCAATACGCAGTACCTTCATTTGACAGATACACTGGCAGCGATGATCCTGCCAAGTTTGATCAATGTATTTCACATTATTATGCTGCGTACATTTTTCAAACAGATACCGGGCGCGTTGTATGAGGCGGCAACGATGGATGGCGCAAGTGAATATCACATCTTTTTCCGTTTGGTTCTGCCATTGTCAAAACCGGTTGTTGCCACTGTAGCATTTTTAAGTGCGTTGGCGAAATGGAATGAGTGGTACAATGCAATGCTTTATATCAGAGATGACAAACTGGTACCGCTTCAGTACATGCTTCAGAGAATGATGATGAACTTGAGAACGTTGTTGGATGCGATGCAGAACGTACCGACTTCGGTAAACCTGCAGGATCTTCCGGGAGAGAACCTGCGAATGGCGATGTTGGTAGTGGCAATCGGACCGATGCTTCTGGTGTTCCCATTCTTCCAGAAATATTTTACAAGAGGTATGACAGTAGGAGCGGTAAAAGGCTAAGCAAAGAAAGCGAATATTTGCTCTGCAGGGGATATGCAGAGTTAATATAAAAATCAAGGAAATCAAAGAGGAGGAAAAGATTATGAACAAGAAAAGATTACTTGCATTTGGGTTGGCAGGATTTATGACAATGAGTGTTGCCCTCACAGGATGTGGATCCAAAGGAGAAAACAAGGAAGCTGGATCCAAAGCAGAGAATGATGACATTGTGACGGTTACCTGGTGTGTACAAGGGGATAAAAAGCCGGATCATGACAAGGTTATGGAGGATCTGAATAAGAAAATCGAAGAAAAGATTGGTGTACACCTGAATTTGGAAGTAATCCCTCAGGGAGAGTTCAATGATAAGATGAAGCTGAAAAGTACAGCAGGAGAGGATTATGATCTGACATTTACTTCTAACTGGTTGAATCAGTTTAGTGAAAATATGTCCAGAGAAGCATTTTTGCCAATCACTGATTTGTATGAAAAATATGGAAAGGATATCAAAGAAACAGTTCCGGAATGGTTATTAGATGTCGGATATGTAGACGGAGAATTATACGCAATTCCAAATCAGCAGATTGAAGCAAGACAGCTTGGTGTAGTAATTCAGAAAGAATATGCGGATAAATATGGATTTGACAAAACTTCTTTGAAAGATGTGCATGAGTTAGAGCCGTTTTTAGATCAGATTGCAAAGAATGAAAAGGATAAATTCCCGATTGATCTGAGAGTACAGCCGGTATTAGAGTCTGAGTATGAGGATATTGTAAGAGCAACAGCTCCTGCAGGAAACATTGCAGACTGTGTTAATCTGAAAAAAGGAGATGAATCCGGCAAGGTTGTTCCAATCACAGAGATAGCTGATGCTGAATTAAAAATGGAACATGACTGGTATCAGAAGGGATATATCCGTCAAGATATTGCAACAGTTATGGATAACACAGCAGATGTAAAAGCAAACAGATATGTATGTACATTGTCTTCCTATAAACCAGGATGGGATTCAGAATTTACGAATCGTCAGGGCGTAGAGTATATTGCAGTTCCAATTGAAGGTACTTATGTAAAATCTGTTTCCGGTGCAGAGACAATGACAGCAATCAACGTAAATTCTAAACATCCGGAAGAAGCTATGAAGCTTTTGAACCTGGTTTATTCAGATAAAGAAATCTACAATGAATTGTTATTTGGAATTGAGGGAGAACACTATAAGAAAACAGGTGAAAACAGCGCAGAAATCATTGATAGTACAAAATATGATTTCACAGGATATGGATGGATTTTCGGTAACCAGTTTAATGCATGGTATCTGCCGGGACAGGAAGACGGACTTTGGGAAGAGACAGATAAGATGAACAGAGAAGCTGAAATTTCTCCACTTCGTGGATTTGTCTTTGATCCATCTGCTGTACAGTCTGAAATTGCACAGGTTGGTTCTGTAGTAAAAGAATATGCAAACGGACAGTATACAGCAAACGATATTGATGCTTATATCAAAGAAAGAAATGAAAAGATGGAGCAGGCAGGTTTACAGAAAATTGTAGATGAATGTCAGAAACAGGTTGATGACTGGATGGCAAACCAGAAATAAAAAGATAGAAAGACTATAATGTAAAGTTAAAACGGAACTGTATCGTTTTCCCAAAGCGAAAACGGGAGGTTCCGTTTTGCGTTGAAAGGGACAGATATGATTACAAATAATTTTCGGAAAAAATCAGATTATCAGGAGGCATTGAAGGAGTTGTTAAAACCATTGAAGCAATGCTATTCCAAAGGAAAAGCCTTGGTCTTTATTGGAAATAATGCGGCTCATTATGGGGAAAAAACAGCAGGGCTGGAAGGATTCTCCAGAATTCTATGGGGGCTGGCACCATATTGGGCAGATGGAAAGGACAGCGAACTGGATGATTGGATCGTGGAAGGAATCACACATGGATCAAATCCAGAGCATCCGGAATATTGGGGAATTTATGGAGACGGGGAGCAGGCATATGTAGAAATGGGGGCATTGGCGTATAGTCTTCTGATGGCTCCTCATAAAGTATGGAAGCCGCTAGATGAGGAATCTAAAATACGATTCCAGAATTGGCTGCTTCAGATCAATCATCATGTGATTTCAGATAATAACTGGCTGTTTTTCCGTGTGCTGGTAAACTGCGGCCTGAAAAAAGTGAATGCGGAATTTTCTGAGGAGCAGTTAAAAAAAGATTTAAGCAGAGTTGATGACTTTTATCTGGGAGATGGTTGGTATAGTGATGGAGCAACAAAACAGAGAGATTATTATGTACCGTTTGCTATGCATTTTTATGGACTCTTGTATGCAAAGCTGATGGAAGATGAGGATCCGGAAAGAAGCAGAACATACAAAGAACGTGCAGAGAAGTTTGCGAAGGATTTTATCTACTATTTTGGAGAACGTGGAGAAGCGCTTCCATATGGAAGAAGCCTGACCTACCGATTTGCACAGGGCTGTTTTTGGTCAGCACTTGTATATTCCAATACAGAGGCATTTTCCTGGGGCGTGATGAAAGGAATCTTGAATCGACATTTCCGTTGGTGGTTTTCACAGCCAATCCTGGATCATGAAAATAAACTGACATTGGGTTATGCATATCCGAATCTTACAGTGTGTGAGGGATATAATTCTTCGCAATCTCCATATTGGGCTATGAAAACATTACTACTTTTGGCAGTTCCTGAAGAACATCCATTCTGGCAGGCAGAAGAAGAACTGCTTCCGGAATTAGATGACGTAAAAAGTCTGCCGCATGCAGGACTCATTATCCAACGTGGTGAGGATGGATTTGTAACAGCGCTTGCTTCTGGACAGTATGCAGAGTGGGAACCGGTGCACTGTGCAGAGAAATACGAGAAATTTGCATATTCTAGCTATTTTGGATTTCAGACACCACGTTCTTATTATGGAATCGGTGCAGCAGCGCCGGATAATATGTTGGCATTTTTAAGCAATGGACTGTATTTCATCCGCCGCAGATGCAAAGAAGTATACTGCGAGAATGATACACTTGTGTCCAGATGGAGTCCGCTGGAAGGGGTAGAAGTAGAGACAACACTTCGTCCCAATGGAAAAGGACATTTCAGAACGCATGTGATCCATTCGGATAAAGAATACACTGCAGTAGAAGGTGGTTTTTCTTTGCCGTGGAGAGAAATAACAGAAATACAGGCAGAAAAAGGCGAGGGAAATGTACGGGTATTTGGACCGGCAGGTGAGAGCCTTTTAAAGCTGCAGGAGGGCGAAGGTGTTGGAGAGATCACATTCTGTGAAGCGAATGTCAATTTGTGCCATAATCGTACCGTATTGCCGTATCTGACATATCAGATTAAAAAAGGGGTTACTAAAATTACAGTTTATGTGGAAGGAAATGCAGGAAATGACGAGTCGTATTTTACCGTTAAATGAAGCGGAAGGAATTTTTTTTCCGGCTTTTGACAAGCATTTATGTGTGGATGAAGAGATTGCGATCAATCGAGGAACAAAAGAGCGGTTATGGGATGGACTTTCTTTCTGCGGCAGCAAAGAATTTGATGTCTGCTGGCAGGGGAATGTGGATATCAACGGCTATGACCGGATGCTTTGTTTTTTGCGAGTTCCGCCAACTGCACAGATTCGGGCAGACGTTGTGATAGATGGAACGGAAGTGACTTTGTTTGAGACAATGAAGGGAGAAGAAGAACCGTTAGATATCGATGTTTTGCTTCCAGTGTTTCCAGAAGGGATTCTTTCCAGAGTATGTTTTCATGTGACATCGGAAGCAGAGCAGACAATTTTGTTTGTCAGCTGGCTTGGAGTAGCAAATTCCGAAAAGCAGGAGGTACTGGAGAAAAACGTACCGGTTTGGAAGCAGAAAGCTGCAGATGCAATGCTTGAAGTAAAAGCGAGGGAAATACTGGATGGGGTTCTGTTTTCAAAAGAAGAAGGAACTGTTTTAAGGCAGCAATTACAAAAAGATAAAAAAGCAGCAGCACTGATACGAAAACTGGCAGAAGAAGGGATGCGGATTCATCCGGAAGAGATTATGGCAGAATATGTTCCTGTTTTACCTCATATGTATCGCTTTGTAAGAAAAAAAGACCGGAATCGTCCGGTACCGGAAGGCCCGATCCTGAATCTTGCAGTTGCTGGATGGGTATTGGAAAATGCAGAATATAGCAGACGATCAGCAGAGCTGATCCTTGCCCTCCTTCCGATGAAATGGTTTGAAGGCGCAGTATGCGATATTCCGGAATCTGGTTTTCATCATGTTTGTTTTACGGAAGAGCATTTGCTGGCAGAAGTGGCATTGGCTGCCTGTTTCCTTTCCGGTGTGTTTACCGAAGAAGCATGGAAGAAAATTGCGGATAAATTGAAAGATATCTGGAGCTTTGTAAGAGAGAAATGTATGGAGCCGGGATACCGAAATTATATGAATCAGGGCATCGTAAGCAATCGGGGGTTGATGCTTGGTGCAGTGCTTTTGCAAAAACTGTGTGGAGGCTATGAAGAGTTTTTAGAGGAAACGTACCAAAGACATACAAAAATTGTGAGAAATTATTTATCTGAAAACGGACATTGTGCAGAAGGTCCGGGATATTTTGAATATTCTTTTTCCACTTCTGTATTGATGTGGCATGTGTATGCACATTATAAAGGATGTCCAGTGAAGGATGTGGTGCCAGAGCCTTTTACGAAAGCCGGAAGATACCTGGAAGCAGTGACATCAGCGAATGGAAAATATGGACAAAAAATACCGATTAATTGTACGAACTGTGAAAAAGATGGAATACATAAGACATTGCTAGTTGTTTTCATGACAATGGTGTGTGATTTTCCGGAAGGAAATGAGTATCTGAAAGCAAGATTTTCCGGAGAAGAAATTGTAGATACAGAAAACAGTTTTGATTATCTGTTTTATACATATTATAAAGAACAGCTTCAGCTTCACCCGTACAGTCATCCTAAGGAAGAGGAAATCAGTTTTAAAGAAGAGGGATTGTTGAGTTTTCGTACAGGAAGTACGAAGCTTTTGGTGACGGCAGAAAGAAATCCTCTTACAGGTCATTATCATGAAGACCGGGGCGGGATTGTATTGGAAAATGAAGGAGAAATCCTTCTGCCTGAGCTTGGGACAACAAGTTATGCAAATTCTCAGTGTATTTTGATGGAAAAGAAAGAATATCACAATTTGGCGTGTCCGAAAAATCTGGAAATGATTGCGGAAAGTGAAGTGGGAAAAAATGCGGCGGCAGAAGCAGCCTTCCCGATCACAGAGGAGCTTTCTTTGAAAGACATGGAAACACCGGAAGCAAAAGTAGTTTATACGAAAAGGGATGCAGAAGGCTATGTGTTTGAAGTGGAAACAGGAATGCTTTTTGGAGAAGGGGTGATCGGAACTCGCCGGGGAATCCTGAAAGACTGCACACTGAGGCTTTTAGACCGTTGGACATTTCCAGAGGAAGAGGAGCTTTTGATCACGTTTATTTCTTACGATCCGTGGAAGGTATGTAAGAAGGAGAAAAAGGCAGAATCAGGAAGAATGACATTTCAAGTTGAAGCAAATGGAAGATGGAACTTTGAAACAGAAGAAGGAATGTTTGATTCAGAAGGAAGGGCAGTTCATATTTTGAGAATTCATACAGAAAAGGGAGTGGTACAAGAAGTGAAAACAACTATTTCATGGGTGGAGGCAAAACCGTCGCCACAAAAGGATGCAAAAGAAAATACCAGGGCGTTTCAGGCGCTGTTAAGTAAAGGGGGGACAATCCGTATAGAAGAACCGGGAATTTATGACATAGAAGATACATTGGTGATTGAGAGCAATACGCATTTGATTTTTGGAGCAGGAGTAAAAATTCGCAGAGCATCCTCTTCCATCGGTTCGTTTGCAATGATCAACAGAGGAGCATTTACCGGGGAATATGATACGGACATTACAATCGAAGGACTACATTTGATTACAAACGGGGTGGAGGCAAGACATAATGCAGCGGTCTATGGACTGACCGGAGAATTGTCGTTCTTCCGTGTTAAGCATTTGAAAATTTTCGATTTTACCTGTCTGGATCTGCCGAGATTAAGCTTTGGAATCCATATCTGTACCTTTGAAGATATTGTGTTGGAACGGCTTCGGATAGAAGGAAGAAAAGATGCCGTACACCTCGGTACCGGAAAGCAGTTCGTGATCCGACATGGATTGTTCCGTACATTTGATGATCCAATCGCGTTAAATGCACATGATTATGCAGTGGCAAATCCACAGCTTGGATGGATTGAAGATGGTCTGATCGAAGATTGTTATGATTTGGCAGATAAAGATACAACGGGATATTTTTGCAGGATCCTGGCAGGCGCATGGTGCGACTGGTATGAAGGAATGGAAATTCAGAATTCGGATGCAGTTGTAAGCAATGGAAGAGTATATCGTGCGTTCCAGCAGCCGGATGGAACAAAATATATTTCTAAAACGCCACCGACGCATGATAAGGGGATGGTGACACTGGATGGAATCAACTGGTGTATGGCGCAGGAAGATGTGACCTATCAATGTGGATGCAGAAATATTCATTTCAAGGATATTCATTTACAAAAAGAACGAGAAATGGCATTGTCTATTCATTTTGATCATGATGAGTATTCGAGAAGTGTGTATCCGGGGGCCAAAATGCCGGTACAGCAGAATCTGGTTTTTGAAAATGTTACGATTGAAAATAAAATCGGCTGTTTGGTCAGAAGTATCACCCCGGTGGATACAGTGAAGATTGTAAACTCTACAATTTATGGAAAATGTATGCAGCTAGAGTGTCTGGAAAGTGAAAAAGGAGCTTATTCCGATACACAGATACTTTTGATGGGAAATACCATTTGTATACCAGATAATGAAATATTGATTGAATGTCAGGATGGAAGAAGCTGTAAATTTACATCTGTGGGAAATTTGACAGAAGATTCTTTTCAACCGAAATTGCAGGGAGAAGTAAGATAAAAACCGGGAGGCTGGATATGAAATTAAGAGAAGAAGATATAAAATGGGCAAACGAAGTCTGGGAAAAACTGCAGAAAAAACTTGGAGTGGTATCAGAGAGGGCAAAAGATATGATTCCAGGAGATGCAGATGAAAATGGAAGGTTTGTTGACCGTGGAAATGATATTTTCTGGTGGACAAATGGGTTTTGGGCAGGATTGCTCTGGCAGATGTACCATGCGACTATGGAAGAGTCATATAAAGAATATGCTGAAGTGATTGAAAAAAAACTGGATATGGCATTGGAGGAGTTCTGGGGACTGCATCACGACGTGGGATTTATGTGGTTATTGAGTGCTGTGGCGGATTATCGCCTGACAGGAAATCAAAAATCCAAAAACAGAGGATTACATGCAGCCAATATTCTGGCAGGAAGGTACAATCCGAACGGACATTTTATTCGTGCATGGAATCCGGAATGTGATCCTTCCATGGATACAACCGGATTGATGATCATTGATTGTCTGATGAATCTGCCTTTGCTCTACTGGGCTTCTGAAGTGACAGGAGACAACCGTTTTTCCAGTATTGCAAAAGAACATGCAGATACGGCGCTGCGCTATATTATGAGAGAAGATGGATCCTGCAATCATATTGTGGAATTGAATCCTCAAACAGGAGAATTTGTAAAATCGTTAGGTGGTCAGGGATATGGAGAAGGTTCCTCCTGGTCCAGAGGGCAGAGTTGGGCAGTGTATGGGATGGCATTGTCTTATACCTATACCAAAGAAAAAAAATATCTGTATGCGGCAAAACAGGCAGCGCATTACTTTATTGCGAATGCGGCGCTTACCGATTATATTCCGCTTCTGGATTTTAGAGCACCACAGGAACCGAAGCTGGCAGATACTACAGCGGGAGTGATCACTGCCTGTGGTCTGCTGCATCTGAGCCAATATGTGGATGAAATGGAGAGACCACTGTATCAGGAAAGCGCAATGCGTATGCTCCGGGCGATGGTAGAGCGGTGTTGCGACTGGGAAGAAGAGAATGATGCAATCCTGGGTTATGGCAGTGTTGCTTATCACAGAAATGTACATTGTCCGATTATTTACGGAGATTATTTTTTAGTAGAAGCGATTCTGCGCATTCTCGGAAAAGATATTTTACTTTGGTAAACGTGTAAAGAAGTCCACTTTCACTGCGTATTTGAGCTGCGGTATTCGCTGGGAGTCATGCGTTCCCATTTTCGGAAAGTAGTGCAGAAACTGCTTTCACTGGAAAAACCGCAGGAAAATCCAATTTCTTTTACCGGAATATCCGTTGTTTTCAGAAGAAATTTTGAGGCTCCGATCCGGGTTGCAATCAGGTATTGATGCGGGGTCATGCCTGTCTGACGGAAAAATACCCGGGTAAAGTAATAGGGGCTTAAAGAAGCCAGGTCTGCCAGGGTTTCCAGTGAAATGGATTCTGTAAAATGTTCATTGATATAAGAAATAACAGTAGAAAGAGAGGGTTTTGTAATGAGATCCATCTCTTTTTGCTCTTCATAGAGAAACAATTCTGTTAACATGCCGATGATGTCCCGGGAAAGTTTTGCTTCAACAATCGGCATGCTGTTTTGGAATGTGTGATAGATATGCCGGAGTGTCTGTTTTATGGCAGAAGTATTTCCGGGTGTCCAAATATTGCCATGTGCATGAATAAGATGTTCACAATAATCTCTGCACATCGGTCCATCGAAGTGGATCCAGAGAGATTCACAGCCGGTTTTGCTGAAGTACTGGTGGGGAACATAGCAGTCGAGCAGAATAACATCGCCTGCAGAGGCTGTTTTGACGCTGTCTTTTTGAAGAATGCTGCAAGTTCCATCGATTATCAGCATGAGAAGAAAGCTGTCATAATTATTTCGCTTCAGGTGATACCCGGGTTCGTAATGAAAATGTCCGATACAGACGGGGTAGAAAAATAATTTTTGTGCAAGGGCACTGGGAGTATATACATAATAATCAGAATCAGCT
>OBXC01001147.1_pt1 | contig 13812 bp, 10 predicted proteins | sample 1538111 | NCBI WGS metagenome assembly OBXC01 (sample SAMEA2580137, study PRJEB22360) | human gut metagenome | biome: human gut; feature: human-associated habitat; material: faeces | place: Denmark | collected 2008/2010 | reverse complement strand
TAAGTTTGTAGCGGCTTAGCGGCGTTTTTTAGATTAGGGGGGTGTCAAACTCCCGAGTAAAGCAGGGACTGAATCCAAAAAGTCCTTGCTTTTTCCCATCATATCATGTATGATGAAAAAAATAATTCTTATGAAAGAAGATTAGAAGGAGTGTAGTGCATGTTATCGGTAGAAAAGGCAGCTTTCCTCTAAAACAGAATACGGCGGAGCGCAGCAGGAAACCGGAGAGAATACCGGTGTCTTTGTGGCGTGATCCACTACCTTTCGTGAATACTGTCGCGCTGTGCGCTTTGCAGGACACGTCTGGCGTGTCTTTTTTTGTACCCATTTTTAAACGGGCGGCATGACAGAATAATCCCGCGGAGACAGACTGGAAGGTTTGTTTCCGCGGGATTTTTGCGTCTGTTTTGAGGAAAGTAATGAGCATCAGAAGGAGAAAAAACAATGAGAGAGAATGGATTTTTTTATGAGAAACGAAGTAATACGGAGGCTGACAGAAATGAATATAGAACAATATGGATACCAGAAAGCGGATACGATTGACTGCGGGACAGGAATTCCCGCCAGAGTGACAGCAGTTCACCGCTCCCATTTTGAAATCGTCTGTGACAGGGGAACGGGACTGGCTCGTTTAAAGACGGGAGAATACTACGGAGGTAATGAGAATGTCCCCGCCGCAGGGGATTTTGTGCTCGTAAACTGGCAGAAGGGCAGTGAAAGTCTGATATTAAAGACGCTTCCGCGAAAGACGTATTTTGCGCGTCTGGATCCGTCCTCGTCAGGATACGGGGAACAGGCCGTTGCAGCAAACTTTGATTATGTCTTTATCATGCAGGCGCTGGACCGGGATTTTAATCCGCGGAGGCTGGAACGGTATTTGACACTGGCATGGCAGTCGGGAGCGACCCCTGCGGTGATTCTCACGAAGGCGGACGAAGTAAAAGACCCTGCTGTCCACGTACTAGCGGCTGAAAAAATAGCAGCCGGTGTCGATGTATATGCGGTCAGTGCGAAAACCGGCCAGGGGATTTCCAAACTTTCAAAGTATATGAAACCGGGGCGGACTACGGTCTTTCTTGGCTCCTCCGGGGTGGGAAAGTCGACGCTGGTCAATGCCCTCGCCGGAGAAGCGATTATGGAGACGGGAGAGATCCGGGAAAAAGACGGGCGCGGCAGACATACGACCAGCCACCGGCAGCTGGTCCTTTTAAAGAATGGAGCTATGATTATTGATACACCGGGGATGCGGGAACTTGGCATGTGGGATGTCAGAGAAGGGCTGGGGCAGAGCTTCGCCGATGTGGAACAGTATCTTGGGCGCTGCAGATTCAATGACTGCCGCCATCAAAGGGAACCGGGCTGTGCCGTCAAGGCGGCTATCCAAAGCGGCGAACTTCCTGCAAAACGGTGGGAAAGCTATTTGAAGCTGCTTACGGAAGCGAGGTTTGCCGACGATAAGGCCGGTTATCTGAAGGAAAAACGCCAGTGGCACAAGAGCATCTCGAAAATGCAGAAGTCAGGAAGAAATGCAGATTACAGAGTTGAACCGTGCACAGAGACATTTACCTGCCGGGCCTGCAAAAGGCTGATCGCGCCGGAAGACGCGGGAAGCAGCCACCGCAACCACTGTCCGCACTGCCTGACCAGCATTCATGCCGATAACCAGCCGGGAGACAGGGCGTCGCTCTGTAAGGGAATAATGGAACCCGTCAGTGTGTGGGTGAGAAAGAACGGCGAATGGGCGGTCATTCACAGATGCAAATCCTGCGGAACCCTAAGCTCGAACCGGATTGCCGCGGATGATAACATGTATCTGCTCATGGAGATTGCAATGAAGCCATTGTATGCGCCGCTTTGCCGGCCGGGTGAGGCGGAAGAAGTGGGGGCAGGAGAAGTGGGAGCGGAAGAAGAGGGAGAAAGAGGTGCAGAATCGGCAGCAATGGCCACCAGCCGCTGTCAGGTATGCGGCTCCCCAGTGAACCTGGACGGAGAAAAAAGCAGGCATTGTCCTGGCTGTCTGTCCGGCGTTCACACGGATGAGGACCGGCCGGGAGATGGGGCATCGCTATGCAGAGGTGTTTTGGAGCCAGTCGGTGTGTGGGCGAGAGAGGATGGACGGTGGGAGATCATTCACCGCTGCCGATCTTGTGGTACCTTATCATCTGATCCGGTGGCCACCGCCGATAACACAACGCTGCTCCTGTCCATCGCAATGCGGCCGCTGGCATCGCCGCCGTTTCCTTTATGGCAGCTGAGAAAAGAACCGGCGGACTGACGGGAGGCCAGGACGTCGAGGCCAGGGCGTCGAGGCGAATAAATTCCGTGAGTTGAGACGAATATATTTTGTGCATCGAGGCCAATATATTCCGTAGATCAAGGCGAGTAAGCCATTGCAGCCAGTCGTAGGATTCCAATCCATGCAAATACAGATATGATAAAGATTGTCAGAAAAATATCAAAAACATTATTGCAGGTATAAGGTTTATTTTGTATAATAAAGATAGAACACGGCGTAATTTTTAAATAAGGATTGCGAAAAATGATAAAACTGACAAATCTGGATGTGAAAAAAATGACGATTGGCCAGATGGCCAGAATGAACCATATTTCGGAGCAGACGCTGCGGCTTTACGACCGGGAGGGCCTGCTCTCCCCTCTGGGACGGGACGAAAAAAACGGCTACCGCTATTATGACATCCGCCAGAGCGCCCAGCTGGATATGATCCAGTATATGAAGGCTCTGGGGATGCCGTTGAAGGAAATCCGGGTCCATATGAAAAAATGGGACACCGGGCGTTTAAAACAGCTGCTGGTGGAAAACCGGGATGCCATCGACCGCAGAATCGAGGAGCTGAATTTACAGAAAAGGGCGATCGAGCGGACTCTGGACAGTTACGAGCGGTATGAGGCGGCTCCGCCGGACTGTTCGATCGTGTTGGAATATATTCCAAAGCGCCAGATGTACGTAAAAAACACGAATGTGAACTTTTATGACTATGAAATTGACGAGTATGAGCGGATTCTTCGGGATTTGAAAGAGGATATGGCGGCCCACGCCATCTCGCCGTTCTTCTTTGCCAACGCGGGTACCATCCTGCGGAGAGAGAATTTCATGAAGCGGCGTCTTTATTCCGCGGAGGTATTCGTGTTCGTAGACCGGGAGTACGTGGACGAGGAACTCATAACGGTGATCCCGCCCAGCCCCTATCTCTGCATCTACTGTGACCGGTTTGAGAAGGAAAAGGAGTACATCGACCGTCTGCTGGCAGAGATCGAAGAGAAGCATTATACCGTGACCGGAGACTATATCTGCGAGGTGATTGTGGAAATGCCTCTGGATTACACGGAGCGCGGGATGTTTCTGCGCCTTCAGGTGCCGATCCGTATGGGGTAAGACTGCGGAAACTGCGCATGAATCCGGCATTTCAGCCAGATCCGATTTGGTGATACTGCTCAATTGACCTGATACCGTATATAAGCTTTATAATGAAACCAGCAAATGGGGCATGGCCCTGAAACTGTCGACTTTTTATAAGAAAGGAAGCGTTTTTATGATGAATTATGAGAAGATTCGTGTAGTACAGTATGGCTGCGGCAAGATGGCAAAATACATCCTGCGTTATTTATACGAGAAGGGCGCGGAGATCGTAGGTGCTATCGACGTAAATCCGGAAATAGTTGGAATGGATGTCGGCGAATTCGCAGAACTGGGATTTAAGATTGGTGTAACAATCAGAGACGATGCGGATGCAGTTTTAGACGAGTGCGACGCTGATATCGCGGTAGTGACGCTTTTCAGTTTCATGGATGACTGTTATTCTCATTTTGAAAAGTGTGTTTCCAGAGGCATTAACGTTGTGACTACGTGTGAAGAAGCGATCTATCCGTGGACAACCGCTTCCTCCATTACCAATAAACTGGACCTGCTTGCAAAAGAAAACGGCTGTACCATCGTAGGCGCCGGTATGCAGGATATTTACTGGATTAACATGATCGGCTGTGTAGCAGGCGGCGTGCACCGCATCGATAAGATCGAGGGCGCGGTAAGCTATAACGTGGAAGATTACGGTCTGGCCCTGGCGGAAGCTCACGGAGCAGGACTCACACCGGAAGAGTTTGAAGCCCAGATCGCTCATCCGACGACTCTGGAACCGGCTTACGTATGGAACTCCAACGAGGCGCTGTGCAACAAGATGGGCTGGACCATCAAATCTCAGAGCCAGAAATGTGTACCGTATTTCTATGATACCGACCTCTATTCCGCAACACTTGGAAAGACGATTCCGAAGGGCAACTGCATCGGCATGAGCGCAGTCGTTACCACGGAAACCTTCCAGGGACCGGTGATCGAGACACAGTGTATCGGTAAGGTTTACGGACCAGATGACGGAGATATGTGTGACTGGAAGATCATCGGCGAGCCGGATACCACTTTCTATGTAACAAAACCGGCGACTGTGGAGCATACGTGTGCAACTGTGGTCAACAGAATTCCTACTATATTAAATGCACCGGCCGGATATGTAACGGTGGAGAAGCTGGAGGAATTACGGTATCTTTCCTATCCGATGCAGATGTATCTTGATAATTAACATAGAAACCGTTTGCAGGTGTGGGGCTGAAATCTATTATTGATTTCAGCCCCTTTTATGTGAGCAGAAAAGCCATGGATTTGTTGATGGCAGACCAGCGAAAGACCATACAATACTTGACGAAATCATGAATTCCGTTTAAGGTAGTAAGAAGCATACGGTTTGACACAAAGGAGAATAAAAATGAAGTTTTTAGAGAAGCATCCCATGATTATGATTGTGATCGGAATCATCGGCATATCCCTGTCGGCGATCTTTGTGAAATATTCGGAGGCACCGTCGGTGGTGACAGCGGCTTACCGGCTGCTCTGGACAGTGGTGCTTATGACTCCGGTGGTATTGGGAAAGAAGGAGATCAGGCGGGAACTGGCGGGATCGGATAAGAAGACGGTGGCACTCTGCGCGGTCAGCGGTATTTTCCTGGCACTGCATTTTACATCCTGGTTTGAGTCGTTAAACCAGACGTCGGTAGCCAGTTCCACGGCGATCGTCTGCACCGAGGTCATATGGGTGGCACTCGGCTTCTGCGTGTTCTTAAAAGGCCGGCTTTCAAAGGCCGCGGTGGGAAGTATTGCGGTTACGGTAGCGGGAAGCCTGCTCATTGCACTGTCTGATTATTCCGCAGGCGGAAATCATCTGGCCGGCGACGGGCTGGCTCTGGCGGCGGCCGTGTTCTCCGCTGTCTATACACTGATCGGCAGAGAGGCGAGAAAGCATATGTCTACGACCGTTTATACGTACATTGTATACGTATTCTGTGCGCTGGCGCTCTGCATTTCCACGGCGGTCAGCGGCCTTTCCTTTACGGGTTACGGCGCGGCTTCCGTGGTGGTGGGACTTTTACTGGCGGTATTTTCCACGCTTCTTGGGCACAGTATTTTCAGCTGGTGTCTAAAATTCCTGTCCCCGTCCTTCGTATCAGCCTCCAAGCTGTGTGAACCGGTGGTGGCGGCCGTATTTGCAGCGGTTTTATTTGCCGAGATTCCGGCAATTCTGGCTGTGGCAGGCGGATTCGTGACGATTGGCGGTGTGCTGCTTTATTCGAGAGTTGAATCGCACAGTGAAGCACAGGAGAAAACGTGATATGTGACTTTATCACGGAAATGATTTTGTATCCCCGCTATAATTACCTCATGATAAAAACAGAGAGGTGAACCATGCGATGGGAAATAAAACAGTAATTATCGGAGGTGTGGCGGGCGGAGCCACGACGGCGGCCCGCTTAAGAAGGCGTGATGAAAAGCGGCAGATCATTCTGCTGGAGCGCGGGGAGTACATCTCTTACGCGAACTGCGGACTTCCTTACTATATAGGCGATGTGATAAAAAACAGGGATTCCCTTCTTTTACAGAAGCCGGAGGTCATGAAAGCCCGGTTCGATATCGATGTGAGGACTTCGAGCGAGGTGACGGCCATCCATACAGACAGAAAATCCGTTGAAATCAAGGATAAGAAGACAGGAGAGACGTACGAGGAATCGTACGATGATCTTATCATAGCCACGGGATCATCACCGCTGGTACCGCCTATTCCGGGGATTGACGGACCGGATATTCACACTCTGTGGACCATTCCGGACACGGATCAGATCAAGCAGGTGCTGGTGGAAAAGAAGCCGCGTCGTGCCGCTGTCATCGGAGGAGGCTTTATCGGCCTGGAGATGGCGGAAAACCTGGTCCATGCAGGGGTGGAAGTGACGCTGATCGAGATGCAGAACCAGGTGATGGCGCCTCTCGACCCTGAGATGGCGGAACTGCTTCATGAGAATCTGACCGCAAACGGAGTCAGACTGGTTCTGGGAGACGGTGTGTCCTCGTTTGAGCGGAAAAACGGCCATACGGTCATCAGACTGGGAAGCGGCAAAACCGTAGAAGCGGATCTGGTGCTTTTATCCATCGGTGTACGCCCCAACAGCAGCCTGGCGAAAGAGGCCGGGATTACCTTAAATCCGCGCGGCGGCATTGTGGTGGACTCTCATTTGAGAACTTCTGCGGATCATGTCTATGCAGTGGGAGATGTGATCGAGGTGGAGCACTACGTTCTCGGAACAAGGACGATGATTCCGTTAGCGGGGCCGGCCAACAAGGAAGCGAGAATCTGCGCCGATATTCTGGTGGGAGACGAGAAGGAATACAAAGGAACCATGGGAACCTCGGTCGCCAGAATCTTTGACTATACGGCGGCGCTCACCGGCGTGAACGAAAAGATGCTTAGATCTATGGGAAAGGTGAAAGGGACGGATTATGAAACCGTGCTGATTAACCAGAAATCCCATGCGGGCTACTATCCGGGAGCCGTTTCCCTGATCCTGAAGCTGATATTTGGAATGAACGGAGAGATTTACGGCGCGCAGATCGTGGGGCAGGAGGGGGCTGACAAGCGGATTGATACCATTGCCTCGGTCATGAGGATGAAAGGATCTGTCAGCGATTTAGAGGAGCTGGAGCTGGCCTACGCTCCGCCCTATTCTTCGGCCAAGGATCCGGTCAACATGCTGGGATTTACAGCAGAAAATGTTTTAAATCATTACGTATCATTTATGAGCTGTGGCGAGCTGGACCGCTTATCAGCCTCTGAGGCGGAGGGTGACCGTCCACTGGTCCTCGACGTGACCGAGGAGGTGGAGCGGATGGTGTACCATATACCGGGCTCGTATCACATTCCGCTGGGGCAGCTTCGGAAACGCCTGGGAGAGCTGGACCGGGAGAAGCAGATTGTCGTATACTGCGCTATTGGAGTCAGATCGTATAACGCGGCGAGAATCCTTTCACAGAATGGATTTGAAAATGTGAAGGTTTTGGAAGGCGGTATTTCTTTCTATAAGTCCATGCATCACCGCGATTTCGAGGAAAAGGACCGGGAAGAACCGGATCAGGGAGAGCAGGTGGAAGAGAGGGAAGTGATGAGAAAATCCGTGAAAATTGTAGACTGCTGCGGCCTTCAATGCCCAGGCCCGATCATGAAGGTTCATGAATCGATCGGTGAAATGGAAGATGGCGATATTCTGGAGGTCTCCGCCACAGATATGGGATTTTCCCGCGATATCGCATCCTGGTGCAGACAGACCGGCAACACCCTGGTGGGGACAGAACGGAAGGGGCAGGAGAGCATCGTTCTGATCCGTAAGGGAATGGAGAACCGGGAAGCCGAGCAGGAGACGAATTCCGCCGCTTTTCCCGCACCTAAGGGAAAAACGATGGTAGTATTTGACGGCGATATGGATAAGGCGCTGGCTGCATTTATCATTGCCAACGGCGCAGTCGCCATGGGAAGTCCGGTCACCATGTTCTTTACCTTCTGGGGGCTTAATATCTTAAGAAAACCGGAGAAACGCAAAGTGGAGAAGTCTCTGATTGAAAAGATGTTCGGAGCCATGATGCCGCGGGGCGCCGGAAAGCTGAAGCTTTCTAAGATGAACATGGGCGGTATGGGAACCAGAATGATGAAGAAGGTCATGGCAGATAAAAACGTGGATTCCCTTGAAAAACTGATGAACCAGGCCATGAAAAACGGCGTAAAGCTGGTGGCGTGCACCATGTCCATGGATGTCATGGGAATCCGGAAGGAAGAAATCATCGACGGCGTGGAGTTTGCTGGTGTGGCGACGTATCTGGGCGATGCGGAAAATTCGAATGTAAATCTCTTTATTTAACAAAACTTTGGTTGACTGCAAAATGATCCCGTGAAGGCATGGAACAGGCCTCACGGGATCATTTTGCAGTTTTTAAACAGTATCCTTTACTTCTCATTTTTCCCATTTCCACTCATCATAAGAGCAGCGAAGCTTTTTCTCTATCTCCGCAGCTTCCCGTGTACCTGTCAGGATCATCAGCGGTATCCTCACGGAGCTTTCCTAAAAGGTTTGTTTAAAAAGAAGTCCGTAATCGCCGTTTTGTTCTCCATGATCAGCGGTAAACACAATCACTGTATTTTCCAGAAGTCCGCGCTTTTTCAGGCAGCCGATGATCCGTCTGATCGGGTCGTCAATCAGTGTGACATGGCCATAGTAGCTGCGGCGCAGTCCAATGATATCCTGCTCCGTCATATTCCGATAGAGATCCGCATATTCTTTCGGCGTATCCCAGGGATCATGCGGTCCTCCGAAGCCAACGGTGCAGAACCAGGGGCTTTCCTTGAAAATAGTACGCTCATGTGAGTTTTACGTGTGAAATGAAAGAGATTGCATTAAATAGTAATAGTTATCAATATTGTGACTAAGTCACATACCGTGCTATAATAAAATAGTATACTTTTCTCATATAAGGCAGACAACAAAGCCTGAAAAGAAAAGGGGGTCATACGAATGAAGAAATTCATATGTAATGTGTGCGGCTACATATACGACGAAGCCGTTGGTATTCCCGACCGGGGAATCGCGCCGGGGACGAGATTGGAGGAGCTGCCATCGGACTGGGTCTGTCCGTTATGCGGCGCTCCGAAATCCGCCTTCCGTGAAAAGAAGGAGGGGCCAATGGCAGTTGTACCGGAACCGGCCGAGAGAACCGGCGATGGTGATGGGGACGGAGCCGATGAACTCAGGGAATTGTCGTTTGGAGAACTGAGTGCGATTTGTTCGAATCTGGCAAAAGGCTGTGAAAAACAGTACCTTGCCGAGGAAATGGAACTCTTTTTAAAACTGGCCGGTTATTTTAAATCGAAGGCGGCGCCGGCAGATACGGAGAATACGGGAGATTTGTTGGCAATGGTTTCAAAGGATCTGGAGACGGAATATCCTCACGCGGAAGCGGCTGCTGGAGAGAGCGGGGACCGCGGTGCCAAGAGAGCTCTTGTCTGGAGCGGGAAGGTCACCAGAATGCTGGAATCCTTGTTGGAGCGTTTTGGAAACGAACAGGGAGCATTTCTGGAGCATACGAAAGTCTTCGTCTGCGACATCTGCGGATTTATCTACATTGGCGACGAGGCTCCGGCGATATGCCCCGTGTGCAAGGTACCAAGCTTAAAAATCATGGAAGTACAAAGGAGGTAAGTATATGCATGCAGTAAGAAATATCAGATTATGTACAAAAGACTGTCTCTGCCTTTACGTCTGTCCGACCGGGGCAACCGATACGGAGACCGGCCAGGTGGATGCCTCCAAATGCATCGGATGCGGAATCTGTGCCAATGCCTGTCCATCGGGAGCCATTTCCATGGTACTGGAGAAATATCCCCCTCAGCAGAAGAAAGAAGAGAAGACAAGAGAACAGTTGAATAAGCTGGCGGCCAGCAAGGTGAAGCAGGAGGCCATGGCCGCGGCAGTTGGCCGCAAAACGACGGATTCGGTAGTGAAGCAGTTTGCCGCAGCTTTGGAGCGGTCCAACCGGCTGATGGCGGAGGACCTATACCGCGAGGCGGGATACATGCTTCCTCAAAGCCGGAATACCCATGAGCTGCTTTCGCTCATGGTGTCCGGCGAGCTCCCGGCAGACTTCCCCAAGGACGCGGTGGAGAGGCTGCTGGAACTGCTTAATGTAAATGATTGAGATTTTATCCTGAAAAATGTACCCTTGGCCATAACAGTGTGATACAATTTATAGAAATGAAACAGAATCTATTTGTATACAAAGGAGAGAGTGGATATGGCGGAGGTAACACTGGGAAGAACCATGATTACGGTGAACAAGAACGGCTTCGGTGCGCTGCCGGTTCAGAGGGTTTCGGTGGAAGAGGCGGGGAGGCTGTTAAAAAAGGCGTTTGATCATGGAATTACATTTTTCGATACGGCCAGGGCCTACAGTGACAGTGAGGAAAAGCTGGGACTGGCTTTTGAGGGGATTCGTGAAAAGATATTCATTGCCACGAAGACAGCGGCAAAAACGGCGGAGGAGTTCCGGCGGGATTTAGAGGAGAGTCTGCGGCTTCTGAAGACGGATTACATAGATCTTTACCAGTTTCATAATCCGGCAGTCTGTCCGAAGCCGGGAGACGGCAGCGGTCTTTACGAGGCGATGCTGGAGGCAAGGGAGAACGGGAAGATTCGTCACATCGGCATTACCAACCACAGGCTGAATGTGGCGGCCGAGGCTGTCGCATCGGGTCTTTATGAGACGCTGCAGTTTCCATTTTCCTATCTGGCATCTGAAAAGGAACTGGAGCTGGTGGAAGCGTGCAGGAAGGCGGATATGGGATTTATCGCGATGAAGGCGCTGTCAGGAGGACTTATCACAAATTCCGCCGCGGCCTATGCCTATCTGGCAAAGTTCTATCATGTTCTGCCTATCTGGGGAATCCAGCGGGAAAATGAACTCGATGAATTTCTGTCCTACATCGGGAATCCGCCAGTAATGACAGCGGAACTGGAGGCGGTGATCGAACACGACAGAAAGGAACTGCTCGGGGAGTTCTGCCGTGGCTGCGGATACTGTATGCCGTGTCCCGCTGAGATCGAGATCAACACATGCGCCCGGATGTCGCTCCTGATCCGCCGGTCGCCATCTGCGGGCCATTTAACGGAGGCGTCACAGAGTATGATGATGAAGATCAAGGACTGCCTGCACTGCGGCCAATGCAGCAGCAAATGTCCCTATGGCCTGGATACGCCGTCCCTTCTGGAGCGGAATCTAAAGGATTATGAAGAGATTCTGGGCGGAAAGGCTTACTAGTACTGCATTGCGTAATTAACTGTGATAAAACACCCGCTATCTACGCCAGAGCCGCGCCTGCAAAGCTAGTCGTAGGGTCCACTACGCCGTCGCTTTGCAGACACGCCTCTGACGCAGATATCAGGCATTTTATTCACAATTAATTACGCTATGCAGTACTAGGACACAAGAAATTCATTTGATATTTATCCTATACGGCTTTATAATATGATACGTTAGCAGAGAACACGATATTATGACAGGAGAGATGAATTATGAAAAAACGTATCATGCTGCTCATGGTTCTGGCAGCGGCCGTACTGGCTGGATGTTCCGGAAAAGCTGGCGCGGCAGACCAGACAAAATCCTCTGCCGCCGCAGAGACATCTGCGGAGGAGACAAAAACAAACGAAGGTACAGCAGAAGGTACTGCGGAGACAAAAACAGACGCCGGTACAGCGGACGGTACAGGGGAAGCAGCGAAGCATCATGTAAAGATTCAGGTAAAGGACTACGGTACCATTTCAGTGGAACTCGACCCGACGTACGCCCCGATTACCGTCGAGAATTTTCTGTCTCTGGCGAAGTCCGGCTTCTATGACGGACTGACGTTTCACCGCATCATCGACGGCTTTATGATTCAGGGAGGAGATCCGCTGGGTACAGGGCTGGGCGGTTCCGATACCACCATCAAGGGTGAATTTTCCAGCAACGGAGTGGATAACCCGCTTTCCCATACACGCGGAGCCATTTCCATGGCGCGTTCCCAGGATAAGAACAGCGCAAGCTCCCAGTTCTTTATCGTACATCAGGACAGCCCCCACCTCGACGGTGATTACGCGGTGTTCGGCTACGTGACGGACGGGATGGATATCGTTGATAAGATCTGTGAGGACACGAAAGTGACAGACAGCAACGGAACGGTGGCAGAGGAAAATCAGCCGGTGATTGAGAGCATTGAAGTGGTAGACTGAGATGTAATTGGCAGAGTGAGACTCAAGCAGCAGGGAAGCCATAAATTCGATTGGCTTCCCTGCTGCTTTTTCAGATGAATACTCCCTTCAGAGCCATTTAATTGTCTGGAATCCATGGTTTCATGCCTAATTTGGGTACACGGCAGGCGAAAATCCGTAATTCTACTGACAGTCGGTTGCTATATTTCCCCAAACTTCTCATATATGCATTTACGTATCAAGGAGATTCTGTGGCCGTCACGCAGAAGTTCAAGGGGCAGCGGGGAGTACCGCCTGTCCGGGACGGAAAAGGGAATAAAAGAGAAATAAAATATTAAGTAATTCTTACATTTAAAAAAGGGGTTGTACTTTTACCCTATATGGTGTTAAGGTATAGAAAGAGCAGACGGCGGTAGTTTTTAACCGGACGGCGCTCAATTCTTAAAAGGTTTTAAGGTAAGGTGAATGAGTATCAGAATGAAGAAAACAGGAATGCTTGTAAGAGGTGCCCTGCTGGCGGCAGTATTTATCGTAATGTCGGCGCAGGCTGTACTGGCAGATGACACGACCAGATTCGTACCAGGAACCAGGGTAAACGGCATCGGGATCGGCGGACTTACCGTGGATGAAGCGAAAACACAGATAGAAGGCTTTTACAGTGCAGAATACAAGTTGACGATAAAGGAGAGAGACGGGAAGACCGAGACTTTAAAGGGCAGTGATGTCGGATATAAAGCGGCGGCACCGGAAGGGCTTTCGGCCATTCTCGACGCACAGAATGCCTCGGGCCGTGTGTCCGGGCCTTCAGCGGATAATTCCCACAGCGTGAATATGAGCGTACAGTTCGATGAGGGCGCTGTGATGAACGCGGTGAACGGACTTTCCTGTATCAGCGGATCGGATATTGTAGTGACCCAGGATGCCCATATTACGGCGTATCAGGAGGGAACCCCCTTTACGATTATCCCGGAGGTGCAGGGCAACAACGTGGATAAGGACAAGACGGCGGCTCTCATAAAGGAAGCTGTGAGATCAGGCAGCAGTGAAGTGGATCTCGTGGCCTCCGGCTGTTATGTGACTGTCGGCGTGACCGCAGAGGATGCGGCTCTTAAGGATCTCTGCGACACCATGAACCGGTGCAGGGACATGGTTATTACGTATCAGTTTGGAGAGCAGACAATAAAGCTCGAAGGTGAAACTATCTGTACCTGGATTCTCGGAAGCACCCAGGATGGGCTTGTGGATGTGAATTACGACATGGCCGCGGCGTTTGTAAAATCCATGGCAGATCAGTTTGATACGGCCGGAAAGACGCGGGCGTTCCATACGACAACGGGAAAAGATTTGAATCTGACCGGCCCCTATGGATGGCAGATTGACCAGGCGGGCGAGACGGCATCGCTGATCGCCATGATCCGTACCGGACAGAGCCAGCTGAGGGAACCGTTATACAGCAAGAAGGCCCAGGACCGGACTACGGACTGGGGAAAGACGTATGTGGAGATTGATTTGACGAACCAGCATGTCTACATGTATCAGGATGGGAATCTGGCCTGGGATGCGCCCTGTGTGACGGGGAATGTATCCAAGAATTACACGACTCCGGAGGGGATCTACAGTCTGACCTATAAGCAGACGGACAGAGTGCTCCGAGGCGAGAAGAAGGCAGATGGCACATACGAGTAT
>OBXC01001144.1_pt1 | contig 13853 bp, 9 predicted proteins | sample 1538111 | NCBI WGS metagenome assembly OBXC01 (sample SAMEA2580137, study PRJEB22360) | human gut metagenome | biome: human gut; feature: human-associated habitat; material: faeces | place: Denmark | collected 2008/2010 | reverse complement strand
TGCAGCGTGTGATCGGCAAATTTATCAAGAATTCAAATTCAGAGCTTTCTGAGGATGAGTTTATGAATACACTGGTGACGATCATCGTATTATTCTGTGCAAGCGGAACAGGAATCTATGGCTCTATCGTATCCGGAATGAGCGGGGATCATTCAGTGCTGATCTCCAAATCTATTCTGGATTTATTTACAGCAGCTATTTTTGCCTGCAGCCTGGGAATGGTAGTGTGTATGATCGCCATTCCGCAGGTGATTATTTTCCTGATCCTGTTCTTTGCAGCAACGGCGATTTTTCCGCTGACTACGCCGGGCATGATCAATGACTTTAAAGCCTGTGGCGGGTTTCTGATGCTTGCAACCGGTTTTCGTATGGTGAAGCTGAAGAACTTCCCAACTGCGGACATGATACCGGCGATGGTGCTGATCATGCCTATGTCATGCTTTTGGGTGAATTATATATTGCCGTTAGTATCATAAGTTAAGTTGGCAGATTTTCATTTCTGAGTTCAGAAACGGAGATCTGCTTCTTTTTAGGTCAATTACAATCAAAATTATAGATGACTGTAATGGCGCTTATAAAAAACTAACCAATAGTTAATAGAAAATTTCTTCCTGATATTGTATTGTAAATATATAATAAATCTGAAAAAAATATCAGGTGTATCAAAAGTATTTCCTGATATTTGCCTGAAACTATAATGGCACATCAAGAGAGGAGGAGATTTTTATGAGTATGAAAAATCGATTTGCAGGAAAATGTAGAAGTTATCTGGTATTTTTTCTTCTGGCGGCAGTTGCAGCACTTTTATTTTTTCCAAGGGTAGCATCGGCTGCTGCCAAGCCAACTGCCAAACAGCTTAAAGTAACCTACAGAGGATTCGAATATGACAATGATACAGCAAAGTTATATCTGAAGCTGAGTCTGAAAAATACTTCGAGTTACACGATTACAAAAGTGAAGATGGGATATGAGATACCTATTATGGAGGATGGAACCATAACCCAGACCTTCAGTGTAACGATTAATCCCGGAAAGACAGTGAATAAGACGGTTTATATTGGAAAAATGACTCAGCAGCCATATAAAGCGCCGAAGGTAAAATGCTTATCGTTCTGGTATAAGTCAGCGACACCTAAGCTAAACCAGCTCAAAGTCAGCTACAAGGGATATGAGTACAATCCGAACACAGGAGAGCTGTATATAACTGCCCGTATGCAGAACACTTCCAGTTATACGATTACAAAGGTAACGATGTATTTTGAGATACCACTGGATGAAACTGCAACACCGACCAAAACCTACAATGTAAATATTCCGGCCGGAAAGACAAAAAATTACAGGTTCAAAATTGGAATGATGACAGATGCTCCGGATGGAAAGGTACTGGTGAAATGTAAGAAATTCTGGTATAAGAAATAACAAATGAAATTGTGATATCAGACAGGCAGCCATTGTGAGATACTCTAAACAGTACCACAATGGCTGCTGTTTTGTTATGCTTAGGAAATTACGTCGGAATTGTTATAATTAGGTATATTTTAGCATAAATAATTCCTGTCTGAAATAAAAATTGCTGTTATTATTTCTGGCTTAGTCGGGCTCGAAGTGGCAGTAACTCCTGCTTTACGTTACAAATGTTTCATGTTATCATTATCTAAAATCAGGGAAGCTGTTTTTCGGGGAATTTTTTAACCGAATGCGGATTGCGAATATCCGTTTGACTTGCAAAATCTGGTAATGAAGGAGGATGAAAAATATGCGGAACAGAAAGAAACTGCCAATTGGAATAGATAGTTTTGAAAAAATAATCCGGCATAATTTTTACTATGTGGATAAAACAGAAATGATAACAGAACTTCTTCATAACTGGGGAGAAGTGAATCTGTTTACACGTCCTCGCCGTTTTGGAAAATCTCTGAATATGAATATGCTGCAGTCATTTCTGGAAATCGGATGTGATAAATCGCTGTTTAATGGACTGAAGGTATCCCGTGAAAAAGAACTGTGTGAAGAATATATGGGAAAGTTTCCGGTAATTTCGCTTACATTGAAGAATGTGGAGGGATTAAATTTTGAATCAGCCCGGAAATCGCTGAAGAATACTCTGGGAATGGAGGCGTGGAGACTTAGTGCTCTGGCAGAGAGCAGCCGCCTTACAGAGGAAGAAAAAAACTCTTATAAAGCATTGACTGTCGTTGATGATCATGGCGATTTCAAAATGTCTGATGCCACAATGGAGAAGGCGCTGCTTATATTAACTGTATTACTGGAGAAACATTATGGAAAAAAAGCGGTTCTTTTGATTGATGAGTATGATGTGCCATTAGATAAAGCGTTCCAGTATGGATATTATGACGAGATGGTATCTTTGATCAGAAACATGTTTGGAAATGTTTTGAAGACAAATTCGAGCCTGTTTTTTGCAGTACTTACGGGATGCCTGAGAATTGCGAAGGAAAGCATTTTTACAGGATTAAACAATTTTAATGTTTTTTCGATTACGAGTGTACAGTTTGATGAGTTCTTTGGATTTACAGATGATGAGGTCGCAGAAATGCTGAAATATTTTGGGCTTTCTGACTACCATGAAACAATCAGGGAATGGTATGATGGTTATCAGTTTGGAAAGAAAGCAGTGTATTGTCCCTGGGACGTGATCAGTTATTGCAGAAATTTATGTGCAGATCCTGATGCGATACCAGAAGATTTCTGGTCTAATACCAGCAGCAACAGCATTGTGAGTCGTTTTATAGATAAAGCGAATAAACAGACGAGAGATGAAATCGAAAACCTGATTTCGGGAGAAACGGTTATAAAAGAAATAAAACAGGAACTGACATATAATGAACTGGATAAATCCATTGAGAATCTTTGGAGTATACTTTTTACAACAGGGTATTTAACACAACGTGAAAGAATAGACAGCAGAAAGTTACGTCTGGCAATTCCTAACAGAGAAATTAAAGAATTGTTTGAACTTCAGATCAGGGAATGGTTTCAGGAAAAGTCATCTGAGGATGTAAAGAAGCTTGATAAATTATGCATGGCTTTTCCAGATGGAGATGCAGAAACGATAGAAGATTTGTTTAACGACTATTTATGGAATACAATCAGTATTCGGGATACGGCAGTTAAGGGAAGAAAAGAAAATTTTTATCATGGAGTTTTGCTGGGGTTGCTAAGTCATATGGAGAACTGGGCTGTCTGGTCGAATATAGAATCTGGTGAAGGTTATTGTGATATTTTACTGGAAGTTCCGGAGAATCGTGTCGGAGTGGTGATCGAGATGAAATATGCTCAGGAAGATAGAATGGAGGCAGCTTGTACAGAAGCTCTGAAACAGATTGAACAACGTCAGTATGCTGCAAGGTTAAAGAGTGACGGGATGAAGAATATTGTAAATTATGGCATTGCCTGTTATCGGAAACATTGTAAAGTTAAGATGGGGAAAGAAAATTCTTAATCTAAGAAGATATCTTAATAAGAAAACAGCTCTGCTGTTCTGAAATTACAGCTCCTCTCAGTGATTATTATTTGTGATACTGAGGGGAGCTTTTTATATCATAGAAGATTATTCTGCAATGTTTCTGTGATGTAACAGTCTTTTGGACAGGATTCTTTCTTACGTATTCCTTGTTGGAATAATCCATGTGAAAAGAAGAATTGCGAAGGAAATAGGAAACGAACGGGTATAATTTGTGCAAATTGTTGGAAAATTTTTTAAACATACTTTAATATGAACGGAAAAGTCAGGAAAGGAAGAAAAATGAGAAAGAGACTTATCATCGGTATGAGTGGGGCTTCCGGAGCGCCCCTTACAATAGAATTGCTGAAACAACTGCAGCAGTATAAAGAAATAATAGAGATACATTTGATCGTGACAAAAGGTGCGGAAATGACGCTGGAACAGGAGACAGATTATACATTGGAATAGCTATATGCTCTTGCGGACGAGGTACATGATAACTATAACATCGGTGCAGGTCCGGCGAGTGGAAGCTACCGTACGATGGGAATGATCGTGATTCCATGCAGTATGAAAACTCTGGTGGGAATCGTAAGCGGGTACAGTGATAATCTCGTTTTACGGGCAGCAGATATAACCTTGAAAGAACGCCGGAAGAAGATATCATTACCAGAAAATGGGCTGAGCAGATATGGGAACTTGTCAAACAACCGGTGTCTGTGCTAGCAGGAGTACATTATGATAATCTGGAAAAGGAACAGTTGATGGAAGTAATCCGGATATTAGATCAACTGCTTGAAAACTTAGAACAAGAACTGCGATTGCAGAATACAAAATGTAGCCAAAACGTATAAGAGAAACATAGAAATACAATGGTGCTATAATTTTTCAGATAACGAAATCAGGAGTTTATGTCGGACTGGAAAAAGCCTGTGAAAAAGCAATGAACCAGATTCGGGAGCTGCGTTATGATGAACGGCTTCGTAATGAGGACAGAAATGATATTCTGGCATATGGAATTGCTTTTTGTAAGAAGAAATGCAAGGTAGTTGTCGAAAATTTATAAGGAATGAGGTAATCTTAAAAAGATGATATCTGAAAAGGGAAAGGGATAGGTGATATATTCTTGCGCATCAGTTCTTTGCAGGCTGATGCGCATATTTTGTCTGCTTTGCTACAACCCTAACGCAACTCAGCAATCCTGCTGACTGCCACATAGATTTCCTGGATTTTGTACCAGGTTGGATAGTCTACGATCCCTGTCTGGTCCAGACCGAAAATGCTCTGGAAAATCCTGACGGAATTTTGGGTCTCAGATCCGTAAATTCCATCTGCGGTAACAACAGGGACAGCAGGATAAGCTTCTGCGATTGTGTTTAACTGTTCCTGAATCTGTCTTACCTTATTTCCGGATGCACCGATATCTAGATCATATCCCGGCCAGGAGGAGGGAATCCCGGAGATTGCTTCCGCCACATTGATATACATATCATTTCCGTAAAAAGTCCGTAGGATTTCAATGGCAGAGTATCCCTGATCGCCCAGTGCCTTGCTTCCCCATTGTGTCATCCAGCCTCTGTTTCGGCATTGTACCTGTTTGCCGTCACAGTACTGGGTAAGGATTGGCTGACGTACATTTGGTCTGGAAAGATAATTTTCAAACAGTTCATCTACAATGCGGTCAATGCTGGCAAAGATATTCCTGCCATAGATCCATTTGTGATCATAGGCAGTGGAGGAAGTGATCGTAAAGTCATAACCTTTGTTCCGGTACCATTCCGTATAAACCCTGTTCAGAGTAAAAGACATGATAGCCAGAATATTTGCCCGGATGGTGTCGTCGGGCCAGGTGGCATAGATTTCGCTGCTGGCTACATTTTTGATGTAATCTTTGTAGCGTACATAATAATTGCCTGCAGCGGAATCGTTGACAGGCCCATCGTGTACCACTATATATTCAGGGACAACGACCTTGCTTAATACGATTTCGCCGTTTTCGTTTATTGGTTTTATCTCGGCTTCTTCGATTTTGGGAGGATATTCATAGAACAACGTATGCGGAGGAATTACAATTCTCTGGAAAGTTTCGCTGGATTCCATGACATTCAGCGTTGTTGGCTGTCTGGATAAAGTATCTGCTAATACCTGGCTTCCTGCGATTTCTTTTGGTTCAAATCCTTCTGCTTCGATCTGAATAGTATATTCTGAGTAGGGCTGTTGTTCAACCGGTTCCATACTGTATTCCAGAGGTGGAGTCTTAAGTTCAATGACAGGAGTGCGTCCGGAGGAATCTGTTGCCACTTCTTCAATGGTACTGTCGGGTGCTCCTGTGTAGGAGATTCTGACGCGTGCGTTTTCTATGGGACGATTGTTCAGCCGGTCTGATACGGTAACCTGATATTGTCCTGTATCTATATTTTCCTGCTGCATCTGCATATGATAAAAAGCCATACAAGCTCCTGTAGATAATGCTTTCCTGATAAATTATGCAGGCGACCGGAAAATGGTTACCTGAGAAAAGAATTATTGTAGAAAAAAGAATAAAAAAATAAGGCACCATGACTTCTCATAGTTCCTCATTCTTTAAATGCGGAAGATGGGACTTGAACCCACACGAGCGCAATGCTCACAAGATCCTTAGTCTTGCTCGTCTGCCAGTTCCGACACTTCCGCATATCGCATTTCTTTGGGATTCTTTTGCTCTCCCTCGCGACAAGTGATACTATATCAAATGTAAAAGCTAATGTCAACACCTTTTTGAAAAAAATATAAAAAAATTTCAATTTTTTTTTGAAAAAAAGAGGAATTTGAAATTTTATGTAGAATATAATTAATAAGAGGTATTTTGTCAGCTTGTGGAGGTATCGCTTATGAATATCAGAGAAAGCATGGAACAGCGTGAACAAAAGATGCTCAGTCCTTATGCTGCTTTGAGTCTTTGTTCCAGAGGCAGAGAGCGGCAGGAGGAAGAATGCGATGTACGGACTGTCTATCAGAGAGACAGGGACAGGATCCTTCATAGTAAAGCTTTTCGCAGGATGAAGGATAAGACACAGGTTTTTGTGGCACCCCAGGGTGACCATTACAGGACCAGACTGACACATACTCTTGAGGTATCACAGATTGCCAGAACAATAGCGAAGGCACTGAGACTGAATGAAGATCTTGTAGAAGCGATCGCACTTGGACATGACCTGGGACATACTCCCTTTGGACATGCAGGTGAGAGGGCTCTTGATGCAGTGAATCCGGATGGCTTTGCCCACTATAAACAGAGCGTCAGGGTTGCACAGGTACTGGAGAAGAACGGCGAAGGGTTGAATCTTACATGGGAGGTCCGGGATGGTATCCTGAATCACAGAACCAGTGGGAATCCGTCTACTCTCGAAGGACAGGTAGTAAGACTTTCGGACAAGATCGCCTATATTCATCATGATATGGATGATGCACAGCGGGCGGGGATTATTTCTGAGGATGATATTCCGATCACGCTTCGGATGCTGCTCGGTTATACAACCAGAGAGCGGCTCAATACATTTGTTCATGATGTGATAGAGAACAGTCTTGAGCAGGATACCATAAAGATGTCAGCAGAGATCTACGAGGCAATGATGGATCTGCGGGCTCTCATGTTTCAGAATGTATATGAGAATCCGGCAGCCCATAAGGAAGAGGAAAAGGTAGTGAAGATGCTGACGGAGTTATATGAATATTATGTCGAACACCCGGAAGCAATGTCAACAGAATACAGGGAGCTGATCGTGCGTGGAGAGAAGAAGGAACAGGCAGTATGTGACTATCTCTCAGGAATGACAGACCAGTATTCTATAAGGAAATTCCGGGAGATTTACATACCAAAAGCATGGGAAGTCTATTAATCGATCAAGAAGGAGGACGAAGCATGCGTTATTCAGACGATATCATTGAAGAAGTCAGGATGAAGAATGATATTGTAGATGTTGTATCCCAGTATGTGAAGCTGAACAAAAGAGGAAGTACCTATTTCGGGCTGTGTCCGTTCCATAATGAGAAAACTCCCTCTTTTTCGGTAACACCGGCGAAGCAGATGTATTACTGCTTCGGATGCGGAGCAGGCGGGAATGTATTTAATTTTGTGATGGAATATGAGAATTATACCTTTGGAGAGGCACTGAAGCATCTGGCAGACAGGGCAGGGGTGCAGCTTCCGAAGATTGAATATTCCGGAGAAGCAAAGAAGAAAGCAGAACGTCGGGCTGCCCTTCTGGAGATCAATAAGCTTGCAGCAGGATATTTCTATTATCAGCTGCGTCGTGAGAGTGGCAGACAGGCACATGAATATCTGACAGGCAGAGGACTCAGTGAGGAGACGATCAGGAAGTTTGGCCTGGGATATTCGGATAAGTACAGTGACGATCTGTACAAATATCTGAAGTCAAAGAATTACAGTGACGAACTGCTGCGGGATTCCGGCCTGTTCAATGTGGATGAACGCAGGGGAATGTATGACAAGTTCTGGAACAGGGTTATTTTCCCAATCATGGATGTGAATAACCGCGTAATCGGATTTGGAGGCAGAGTGATGGGTGACGGAAAGCCGAAGTACCTGAACTCGCCGGAGACTACGATCTTTGATAAAAGCCGGAATCTGTACGGGCTGAATGTTGCAAGAACCACGAGAAAAAATTATCTGATCCTGTGTGAAGGATATATGGATGTGATATCCATGCATCAGGCAGGGTTTACCAATGCGGTGGCATCGCTGGGAACGGCACTTACTTCCGGACATGCAAGTCTGCTGAAGCGTTACACTCAGGAGGTATTGCTTCTGTATGACAGTGATGATGCAGGCGTGAGGGCTGCCCTTCGTGCCATTCCGATCCTGAGGGAAGCAGGTATTTCTTCGAGGGTGGTAAATCTTAAGCCGCATAAAGATCCGGATGAATTTATCAAGGCACTTGGAGCGGAAGAGTTTGAGAAACGTCTGGAGCAGGCTATGGACAGCTTTATGTTCCGCGTACATATGGCAGAGCGGGAATTTCCAATGGAGGAACCCCAGGGACAGAACCGTTTCTTTGAGCGGTGTGCGCAGATGCTTCTGGAGCTTTCCGATGAACTGGAGAGAAATCTTTATATAGAAGCAATCGTAAAGGATTACAGAAGCAGTGGGATCAGTGTGGAGAATCTGAAAAAGAGAGTCGGAGCTCTTGCAATGAAGGGAACTCCGGCAGAGCAGAGGATTCAGCCTAAACCTGTGGGAGCAGGTCAGCAAAAGAAGAAGGAGAGTGCAGCAGAGAAAGCACAGAAGCTGATGCTTACCTGGCTGGTAACTTACCCGGGCATATTTGACACAGTGGAAAAATATATCCAGCCTTCAGATTTCGTGGTTCCTCTGTACAGGCAGGTGGCAGAGATGCTTTACCAGCAGCACAGGGATGGCGATGTGAATCCTGCAAGGCTGATGAATGCTTTCATTGACAGTGAAGAGCAGAGAGAGGTTTCATCCCTTTTTAATGCAACGATCCATCTGGAGACTCCGGAGGAACAGAACCGGGCTTTCTCGGATGCTGTGATCAGGATTAAGGATGAGAGTCTGAAAGAGAGAAACAGAACCTGGGATCCCACAGATATACAGGGACTGCAGGAACTTGTAAAAGCAAAGAAAGAACTGGAAGAGCTTGGAAGAAAGCGGCAGCAGCTGCATATTTCTTTCGAATAAGGATAAAATATAAACACTATATGGAGGTATAGAGCACATATGGAAATGAATATGGGTAAATTCAGTGAAAAACTGGTAGAACTTCTGGAGCTTGCCAAGAAGAAAAAGAATGTACTGGAATACCAGGAAATCAATGACTTCTTTAAGGACCAGCCACTGGGAGTTGAACAGATGGAGAAAGTATTTGACTTTCTGGAAGCCAGTGGAGTGGATGTGCTTAGGATTACAGACAGTAATGCAGATGATATGATCCTGGATGATGACGATGCAGACATTGATAAGCTGGATGAAGAAGAGATTGAACTTGACAAGATCGATCTTTCTGTTCCTGAAGGTGTAAGCATCGAGGATCCGGTACGTATGTATCTGAAGGAAATTGGTAAGGTTCCGCTTCTTTCAGCAGAAGAGGAAATCGAACTTGCAAAGAGAATGGAGAATGGGGATGAGGCTGCCAAGAAACGTCTGGCAGAAGCAAACCTTCGTCTTGTTGTCAGCATTGCAAAGAGATATGTGGGACGTGGAATGCTTTTCCTTGACCTGATCCAGGAAGGTAACTTAGGTCTGATCAAAGCGGTTGAGAAATTTGATTACCGCAAGGGTTATAAATTCAGTACCTATGCTACATGGTGGATCCGTCAGGCGATCACCAGAGCAATCGCAGACCAGGCACGTCCCATCCGTATTCCGGTGCATATGGTTGAGACTATTAACAAACTGATCCGCGTTTCCCGTCAGTTACTGCAGGAGCTTGGACGTGAACCTACGCCGGAAGAAATTGCAAAAGAGATGGATATGTCTGTAGAGCGTGTACGTGAGATCCTTAAGATCTCTCAGGAGCCTGTATCTCTGGAGACACCTATCGGTGAGGAAGAGGACAGCCACCTTGGAGACTTTATCCAGGATGACAATGTACCTGTACCTGCAGATGCAGCAGCATTTACTTTGCTGAAAGAGCAGCTGGTAGAGGTTCTGAGCACATTGACAGACAGAGAGCAGAAAGTATTGCGCCTGCGTTTTGGCCTGGACGATGGACGTGCCAGAACTCTGGAGGAAGTTGGTAAGGAATTTAATGTAACAAGAGAACGTATCCGTCAGATTGAGGCAAAGGCGCTCCGCAAGCTTCGTCATCCGAGCCGCAGCCGTAAACTGAAGGATTATCTGGACTAAGGAGCCTGTTATGCAGCTTTCATTACGTTTGTCTGCAATAGCAGGCCTGGTGACCAGGGGAAACAGACTTGTGGATGTGGGATGCGATCATGGATACCTGCCGGTTTCGCTTTATCTGGATGGAAAGATTCCGGGTGCGATTGCCATGGATGTAAGAAAAGGCCCGTTGTCCAGAGCACAGGAACATATTTCTCAGTATGGACTGGACGCATACATAGAAACCCGGCTTTCAGACGGACTTGAGGCTTTGAAACCGGGAGAGGGCGACACTCTTGTGATCGCAGGAATGGGCGGCCCTCTCATGGAGAGGATTCTTACTGACGGGGCAGAGGTCAGGGAGAGCTTTCGGGAAATGATCCTGCAGCCTCAGTCAGATATCCCCCATTTTCGCAGATTTATCAGAAAAATCGGCTGGCAGATCACAGAGGAGGAGATGGTTCTGGAGGATGGCAAGTTTTATCCTATGATGAAGGTAATTCATGGAGAAAAGATGCATATTTCAGAAGATACTCCTTATACTTTAGATGAGTGGTTTGGAGGAATGCTTCTGGAAAGAAAGCATCCTGTTCTGCGGGAGTATCTGGAGAGAGAGCTTCGCATCCGCAATGAGATTCTTGACAGATTAAAGAATGCGCCCAATGCAGAGAAGCGTGCGGGCGAGATAGAGGAGGAAAAGCAGGCAGTTATTGCTGCTTTAGAGGAATATGAAGGCATATGAACTGACCTCCTGGCTGGAGAAGAAGTACCCGTCAGATGCAGCAGAGGACTGGGATAACGTAGGACTTCTCACAGGAGATGATACAAATGAGATCAGCCATGTGTTTCTGGCTCTGGATCTGACAGAGGAAACACTGGCTGAGGCCATAGAGGATGGGGCAGATATGATCATTACCCATCATCCCATGATCTTTTCCGGAATTAAGAAGATCAATAATCACAGCTTTACAGGAAGAAAGATCCTTACGCTGATACAGAAAGGAATTGTTTATTATGCGATGCATACCAATTATGATGTGCTGGGTATGGCGGATCTGAGTGCAGACTATACGAAGATGCATGATACCACAGTCCTTTCCGTAACTGAAGAGAGAGAGGGGGAAGTACAGGGCTTTGGCAGAGTTGGGAAACTTCCCCGGGAAATGACGCTGAGAGAGTATGCACAGCTTGTCAAAGAGTCTCTGAAGTTAAATGATGTAAAGGTTTATGGGAATCTGGACAGCATGGTAAAATGTGCTGCTGTATGTACAGGATCAGGCAAGAGCATGATCAAGGATGTCATTAAGGCCGGTGCGGATGTGTATGTGACCGGTGATATCGACCACCATACAGGAATTGATACGGTTGCGCAGGGACTGGCGCTGATCGATGCCGGACACTACGGAACAGAATATATTTTTATGGATGCAATGAAAAAAGAACTGACACAGGCATTTCCGGAACTGAAAATCTCCTGTGCAGAGGTAAAGAGCCCGTACACGATTCTGTGATACGGGTTCTTACCATATAATAATGAAATTATAAATGAAATTTGGCTGATCTGCCTGTTGGCGGCGGAGCTGATAACTGTATTTACTTGTCGGTATAGCAGAAATGGAGGCAGGATTTATGGGACAGAAAATGTATAACGTTACGATACAGGGAATAACAAAACAATATCCTGAGAAGATTCCTTACAGTGAGATTGTAAAGGAATACGAAGGAAGTACGGATGCACCTGTAATGCTGGTGATCGTAAATGGCAGGCTGAGAGAACTGCATAAGCATCTCAAGGCAGACTGTGAGATTGAATTTGTGACATCCAAAGATCCGATCGGACACAAAACTTATTGCAGAAGTGCAAGTCTGATTCTTCTGAAAGCAATTTATGATGTGGCAGGGCAGGAAAATATAGACAGTGTAGTGATCCATTATTCTGTAGGCAGCGGCTATTATTTTACAATGAAAGGACCTATGGCGCTGGATCAGGAATTTATTGATAAGGTAAAGGCGCAGATGCACAGGATCGTGGACGAGAATCTTCCCATTGTAAAGCGAAGCGTAAGCACTAGTGAGGCAGTTGCACTTTTTCATAAGCATCATATGTATGACAAAGAGAAGCTGTTTAATTACCGCAGAAGCTCTGCGGTGAATCTTTACAGTATTGGAAGTTTTGAGGATTATTTCTACGGTTTTATGGCGAACCATACGGGATATATTAAGACGTTTGATCTGTTTTTGTATGAGGGTGGTTTCGTACTGCAGCTTCCGACTCAGAATGAACCGGACCGGATACCTGAATTTAAACCGAGGGAGAAGATTTTTCGTGTGCAGAAGGAATCTCAGGAATGGGGAGATAAACTGGATATTGCGACAGTTGGTGATCTGAATGAAAAGGTTACCAGAGGCGGTATCCAGGATATTTTGCTGATCCAGGAAGCTATGCAGGAGGCAAAGATTTCGGAAATCGCATCTGAGATTGCCGCAGCCGGAAACAAGAAGTTTGTTATGATCGCAGGTCCGTCTTCTTCCGGAAAGACTACGTTTTCACACAGGCTGTCCATTCAGCTGGCTGCCCATGGAATGAAACCGCATCCGATCGCAGTGGATAATTATTTCATTGACAGGCACCTGACTCCTGTAGATGAGTTTGGGGAAAAGAATTTTGAGTGTCTGGAAGCGATTGATGTGGAGCAGTTTAATAAAGATATGCTTGAGCTTTTGGAAGGAAAAAGGGTAGAGATGCCGGTTTTCAATTTCAAAACAGGAACCAGAGAATATAAAGGTGATTTTCTGCAGCTGGATAAAGACGATATTCTGGTGATCGAGGGAATTCATGGATTGAATGACAGGCTCAGCTATGCGCTGCCAAAGGAGAGCAAATTTAAGATTTATCTCAGCGCTCTGACTCAGCTGAATATTGATGAACATAACAGGATTCCTACTACGGATGGCCGTCTGATCCGCAGAATTGTAAGAGATGCCCGCACCAGAGGGACTTCCGCGAAAGAGACAATTGCAAGATGGCCGTCTGTGCGCAGAGGTGAAGAACAGAATATCTTTCCATTCCAGGAGGATGCAGATGTAATGTTTAATTCTGCGCTGATCTATGAACTGGCATGCCTGAAAGTATATGCGGAACCGCTTTTATTTGGGATTGCCAAGGACGAACCGGAGTATACAGAGGCGAAGAGGCTGCTGAAGTTCTTTGAATATTTTGTTCCGGTGCCAAGTGAGGCAGTGCCGAATAATTCGATTTTAAGAGAATTTATCGGTGGAAGCTGCTTTAATGTGTAAAATAGTAGAATGAAAGTTGCTGTTCACACGCCAAAATTCCATTGCCGCAGGCAATTTGAAATGAATTTTGGCAACGTTACTGAGAACGGAGTGAACAGTAATGAATGAAATTTCTTTACAAGTGCAAAAAAACGTGCTAGAATAGCACTTGCGCAACCAGGCCAGGTAATCGCGGCTGAACAGACGAAAGGGTTCAGACGAGGAAAGTCCGGGCTTCGCAGGGCAGGATGCCGGATAACGTCCGGTGGA
>OBXC01001138.1_pt1 | contig 13909 bp, 9 predicted proteins | sample 1538111 | NCBI WGS metagenome assembly OBXC01 (sample SAMEA2580137, study PRJEB22360) | human gut metagenome | biome: human gut; feature: human-associated habitat; material: faeces | place: Denmark | collected 2008/2010 | reverse complement strand
CATCCTTATCAAAATAATAGGTGAAGTCTCCCAAGGTAAAGAACGCTTCCCTTACCATGTTTCCCTGGGCATCCACACCGCACAGGATCGTTCCGTCTGCATTAAAAATAATGGAATCTGTGATCAGGCCAGCGTGTCCCTCTCCGTCAAAGTTATAGTACTTGCCGTCTATCTTATGCTGGCTGCTCTCCTGTCCGGTCAGCAGATAGCCGTTTTCCTGTACCCATAAGTCCTCCACCCATCCGGATGCCGCCTGCCCCATGGTTGTTCCGTCCTCGGTCAGCAGATAGCATTTCCTGCCGTTTTCGTCACTTACAAAGCAATAGTCCTGCCTGGCATCCTTTTCACCGATACCTGCAACTTTTCCGCCTTTTCCGGAATATTTTGTCACCTCTGTCCCGTCATCCAATTTATCTTGAAAGAATTGGTTTTCAATGGCGGTCCAATAGCCCTCCATGTCAAATTCACCGTAGTATCCGCCCACCACTTTCACATCGCCATAGACCATATAACCCTTGCCATTGATATAGCGGAATGTGGCTTGGCCGTTTTCGTCCACACCCTCAATCCATTTGCGGAACACCTGGGCGCCGTCATCGCCAAAATAATAGGTGCGGTCACCATCGGAGACAAACTGGTTCTTCACCATTTCCCCATTTTCATCTACATAGCACAGGATCGTCCCATCCGCGTCATAAATAATGGAATCCAAAACCAGTGTACTGTGCCCTTCCTCATCAAAGGTGTAATACCGATCGCCAATCTTTTCCGGCTTCATATCATCACCGGTCATAAGATAACCGTTTTCATCGATCCACAGATCCTCAGCCCATGCGGATGTCACCTCCGTCCCTCCGGACTGGGACGGCAGCAGGCATTTGGTTCCATTATCATCATTCTCAAAGTAATAAGGCTGCCAGCTTTCTTCCTCCTCTTTGGCCGCGATCTTTCCATCCTTGCCCGCATACTGCAGCTTTCCGTCATTTTCAAAAAATGTATAGGAGATTGCTTCCCAATAGCCGTCATCAGCAAAATTGCCGTAGTACTTACCTGCTGCCTTTGCCTCCTCACCCATGATGATCTCTCCGTTGCTGTCCGCATAACGGAAGCCGCCATCCTTGTCTCCTATCCATTTCTTTGTCTCTTTCTTCCCATCCTTGCCTACATGGATCACCGCGTGATCCAGCTGGATAAACTCATTTTTTATGACCTCATCCGTTGGATCCCCATTCTCGTCTGTTTTATAATAATATCCTTTTTCCTCATCAAACACACAGTCTTCATCCAGTATGATATACCAGCTTCCGTTCTCTCTCTCCTGTGACGCAGCAACCGGCTGCACTGATGTTGCGGTTTGGGCAGTCTGCTGTCCTTTTGCAGTCTGGTCCTCAGGATCTTCGGCCCCGGCTTCTGATTTGTCTTCTGTTTCACTGCCCCCGGCTCCAGATTCCGGGTTTCCTTCCGTTTCGCCGTCTCCGGCTTCAGGGTTCCCCTCTGTTTCGCTGTCTCCGGCTTCAGGGTTCTCCTCTGTTTCGCTGTCTCCGGCTTCAGGGTTCTCCTCTGTTTCGCCGTCTCCGGCTCCGGGATTTCCCTCTGTCTCTTCATTTCCGGCTCCGGGATTTCCTTCCGTTTCGCCGTCTCCCTTTTCAGGATTTCCTTCCGATTCTCCATCTCCTGTTTCGGGGTTTCCTTTTCCGCTTTCCGTTTTATCCTCTGTCTCCCCATTGCCCGCTTCCGGATTGTTTTCCCCTTTGTCCTCTTTCCCCCCAGCTTTGTCCCCAGCTGCCGGATCTGATACCGGATCTGCTTTCGGATCTGCATCCGTATCTGCTTTAGGATCCGCTTCCTGTCCTGTAATACCGGCCTCCTTGGCATACGCAGTGGCCGTGCCCAACCCAGGGCTTGCCACAACTGAAACGCAGGTCATCATAAAAGCAGATGCCACTGCAATTGCCCTTTTAGCACTTCCTTTTACTAATTTTGTCCTCTTCATTATGTACCTCCATTTATTCAGGGAGGCATTGATCCATGCAAGCCGTCCCCTTTCTGATTATTACACATTATAACGTATTTTCGTATATATATCAACGTCTTTTCGTTTTATTGTCTCAATTTTTCCTTGTCTCAGCGTTTTTGCACCTGGCATAGTGTGCGCGGAATAAAGCTCTCTGTTTTTTTGTCCCCAATTCAAGATATGGTTTTAATTGTCTTCGCTTTACCAGGCTCCTGGCCCGTATATATTCGTTGCATATTGTCCTATAGGAAAAGTCGTCAATTACCTGGCCTCCTTTGCAAAAAAGCTTGTGGTACAGAAAAAAACCGTATTCATCCCCCAATTCCATGGACCTCTCCAGGCAAATCTTTGCCAATGTCCGTTCCTCTATGCCGCCCGCGGCAAACACCAGGCCCAGCTTTCTGTACGCTTTTCCGGATCCATGTAATGCCTGGATCCAAAGCATGGTCAACCTGTCCATTGTCGTCACCACCTTTCTTCCATTATGATCATACCGCGTTTTTTTTAGTTTTCTTCCAAACGTTTCCGCCGTAAGTAACGTTTATTCGTCTTATCAATGACGTACAATAGTATCTGGGTTAATTGAAATTTCTCATATATAATAGAAATGGCCCAATTTTGACTATTTTAACAGTGAGGTTTTTCATGGATGATATGATAAATCCGTTGGAGCGCATTCAGGAGCTTTGTGAAGAACGGCATTGGTCCTACTACCAGCTCTCCAAAGCAGCAGGAATCACATATTCCACCTTAAACACCATGATCAATAAACAGAACATGCCATCCATCCCAACCCTTTTCAAATTATGCCAGGGATTTGGCATCACTGTTTCCGATTTCTTTGAACCAAACCGCAGCAAACAGGGGTTGACTTCTGAACAGGCCCTCTGTCTTTCACTTTTCACAGCTCTTCCCCAGGAAGATAAGCAGCTGGCCCTCGCCTATTTGAAGGGTTTATCCAAGACGCTTTGATCCCAGAACCAAACATGGCTCTATACGCGATCAGCATTCCAAGCATACAAAAACAGCAAGCACCAACTGTTTCATCCGTTGGATCTTGCTGTTCTTTTTACATTAAATAATATGCTTTTGTCTATCTCCACTTCAGGTATACCCCATCATAGGTTGTGGAGTCCATTCTTTCAACCTCCCTTCCATTCTCATCATAACAGATGATCGACCGAAATCCGCCATCCTCAATGGGGTCTTTTCCTTCTATTACGGCATACCCATCTGATGAACTGCATGGTTTTTCCTGGACATCTATCATGGTGATCCTGCAAAGGATCCCATCCTGAGTATACTCATAGCAGATCCCTGCAAAGCCGTTTGCATTCATGCACATGGACCCATCCAGATCCAGGTAACGGACCGTCAGCGGTTTATACGTATCTGTTTCCTCGTCATAACCCAATTCCAGAGTGCGCTCCCCAAAGCCAAAAGCATGCTTACAAGGCTTCCCTGTTTTATCCAGAAACCTTTGTCTCACAGAATACCCATGGTCGTAAAACCGTTCCTCAACAGCGTATCCGTTGGTATTTTTCTGAAGATTTCCATTTCCATCAAAATAGGACACGTTTGTCACATTGCCCTTATTAAACACAAATTCCAGATGCTCCGCTCCCTCCGGTCCCTTTGCAGGATTTCCGGCCCTGTCATAAAACCACAAACCGGTCCTGTTATGCCACTGGTCATAGCTAAGTTTTACCCGGGCCCATCCTTCCCGCCCCTGGACCAGGGAATTTTCCTTATCCCTGTATGTGCTTTCCACCAGGTTTCCGCTTTCATCATATACATACTCAACCTTGTATACCCCCTGCCTGGAAACTCTTTTTCTGTCCTGGTCCAGGTAATACTGGGCCGTCCTGATCCCAAGTTCATTGTACTCAAACTCCAGGCCGGAAATCCCGTTCTCATCCTTGCTGTAGCTGTCCGCATCCGTAAAACTGTTGAGAAACATATTGTAATGTATGTATCCCTCCTGGGTATAGTATTCCTTTATGCGTACAATATCTTTTCCCAGTTCACCGTAATCCTCATAGTATGCGTTCACATTTCCAAAGGGAAGATTGTCCGGGGATTCACTTCCCGTACAGCTGATCACCCGGTAAGCCCCTTCCGCAGATTCATAGAAATCCTTTCCGTAGGAATAGGTAACATAGCCGGATGAAGAAAGGATATCTGCCGACCGGTAAGTGGTCTCCCCATTGTAATACAGCGGATCATCATAAAAGATTTCAATGTCCGCGACATCTGTGGCCCACAGGAAGGATCCTGTCCCCAGCCCCTTGGTGAATCGTTTTCCAAATATGGTTTTACTTTCATTGGTCCGGATGGCCCAATATGAACTCATCTGCGGCAGATCATCCTCTGTTACCGGATGTATCCCCTTGGGAACATCATAGACTTCTTTTATATCATGGTAGTATTCCGTTACCGCACCTGCTGCCGGATCATGTCCTTTCCCCGGCAGGATGCGGCCGATCCCAACAAAATCCAGGGCCGCCAGGCAAACCGTAAGGCCAATGGCCACCGGCAATCTCAGGCTATGGAGCCTTTTTTCATTGTCCCTCCCGCATTTGGCCAGATAATGCTGAAAATCATCATGGATCAATCCATAATATCCATTGCTGTTTTTTGTTACAAGCCCCAGATTTCCGTCAAGCTGTTCCGCCACTGCAAAATCAAACCATTCCATCTCGCTTAAGCTGCCCAGCATCATGCGGGATTTCCCAAGGTAATCCTTAAATTTCTTTCCGAACCCAATCTTCCTCAGATTTCCGTAATTCTGCCTCAGGATCTGATACATCTGGTCAAATGACAAAAGAGTGCGCTTCTTTCGCGTCATGGCCAGGGCAATGGCGGGCAGAAGATGCACCAAAATATACTTATGGCACAGCTGCATGGATTCATTTCCCGCATCGATCCGCAGCTGGGTAGTACAAAGATTCTCCATATACAGACGTACCAAGTCATCTGCACTGCGGATGCTCCTGTCTGATGCCACATGGGTCCGGTTATCCTTTTCCATGGAAATAATGCTCTTGTAAAGATCCAGCATCATGGGATTGGACAAAAGTTCTCTCAGGTTTGTCTTTTCCGGAAGTGGTATTCCATATTTTTCTAATTCATTTCTAACTGTCTGTGATGGCAAGGGGAGCAGTTGGGCAGACTGGAACATTGTAAGCCCATATTCCAGAACTTCTTCCGTTCTCTCTGTCACCAATACGCCCACACCCGGTTTATCACCCAGGCCCTCGATTTCCCTCAGCAGTTTTTCCCGATTGCTTCCCGCTTCATTCAGGCCGTCTAACAGCAGGATCACCCCTGCATCCAAACCGGCCCGTTGGTCAAAGATCCGCTCCAGTTCATGGAGTGCATCCTCTGTATCCGGCTGCCCTTCGGAAAAACACAGCTGCCTTAAAAAATATTTGCGGATAAAGCAGGACTCACCCTGGGTCTCCTGATAGTCTTTCAGCGAAATGTAGTAAACCACAGGAGCATTTGCCCGGTAGCTTTCCACATGCATTCCCCAAAGTTCTTTCAGCAGACTGGTCTTTCCCATTCCACCCGGTCCCTTTAAAAGAACATTATGTCCCTCTTTCAGATAATCGTACAGTTCACGCAGCGTAACCTCCCCAAAATCCGATATGGAAATGTTCTGGGGAAGGTAAACATGATCCATATCCCCTGTCCGGCGGTATAAGGTCCTGCTGCTTTCCCAAAGGGCGCTGTTGGAAATGCCTTTCCCGTCAATGCGCTCAACCAGTTCCTCCAAATCCCGCTTTAAGGAATCAATATCCGCGTATCGTTTTCTTGATAAAACCTGCAGCCCGCGCAGCAGGATCTGAATCGCTTTGGAAACGGCAGACTGAGGTTCGCCACAAAAGATCTCCAACCCGGAACAAAGCTTTTTCTGCATATGCCTGGGATCCATCTCCCGGTCCGTCATCCCATCTTTGGTGAGCATCCGGTAAAACACCGCGCACACAGAGTAAAGGTCTGAGGAATAGTCGATGGATGACACATCTTCTTCAAGGACCTCCGGAGCCACATATCCCGCCTTCCCGGCAAACAAAAACTCACATGCTTCTATGTCCGACCGTCTAAGGACACTGTTGTAGTCAATCAGCATTGCCTGTTCCGGAAGGAGCAGGATATTGTCAGGGCTGATGTCCAGATGAAGCAGTCCATTCTGATGCAATCCCCTCAGCGCATCCAGAATCTTTATGGTGATGACAGCTGCCTGCCGAAGGGTTTTGGCGGGTTCCTCCCCACTTAGCAGATCCTCAAGTATCACTCCCCCGTGAACCGTCAGTACGGAATAATAGGTGCCGTATGCCTCATAGGAGTTATGATTACCGGATATCTGGGACGGGAGCTTTTCCAAAAGTTCCAGATTGACCTGATTGCCCAGGCGAAAGCACTTCCTGCTGTGTTCGATCTTCTGCCCTGCCTCCTCCGTCCAGCAGATCTCGCCCTCCTCATTCCGATAAATATGCCCTCTGGGATCATAGGGATACAGCTCTTTGATCAGAACACGGTGTTCCTGATCCGTGTTCAGCCCATCCCGGTATGCAGCGTAGTACACCACAGAACTGCCGCCATAACCGGCAATACCTAAAATCCGATATGCGTTTTCTCCAAGATAGAGAACCTCACCGTCTTTCCGAAACGTCCTTGTGTACGCCATCCATCCGTTCCGCCTTTCTCCCGCAATGCTCTTGCTGACTTCCGTTATAAGTATATCAGGGGATCATCAGATATCCGCTTCCGTTTTCCGGTCCGCATCCATGTTACAGTCCACATTCATATTCCGGTCCATACCCATGTTCCGGTCCGCCCCATGTTCCGGAAATAACAGTTCCAGGGTCTGCTTCAGCCGGCTGCTCATGGGATCTCCTTCGCCTCCGCTGTAGCTGGCCCGAAGCGCGTACAGAACAAGACAGTCAAAGGCATTTCCCGGATCCAGCCGGTTCATACCGAACCTGTCAAGAAACAGATTCATCAGATGAAGACGTGCTTCCATGCGCTCGCCTCCGTCTTCACTCTCAATCCTCTCAAAATACAGATCATCCATCCCTGATCCCATATCGGAAGTTTCCATTTCCTCTGCTTCAAACTCTTCGGTCAGCAAAAACAGCAGCAGGAGTACCTTGCGGCTCACGTCATTTTCCCTGGATATCATTTTATAAAGGATATCTTCGCTGGGCCAGCTGTCCTTGATCACCTGCTGCAGATAAACATAATCCCGCTCCTGCCTTTTCGCCTGTTTTTTCTCCGATTTACTCTCCGTTCTCACCGGAACATGCATTTGCATAAATTCTTCAACCACTGCCTTGATGGACTGTTTTCTTAAGCCTTCCTCCCTCTCCGCCAATCTGTTCAGAGAAGTCTCGTCAAACTCATCTTTGTGCTTTTTCATAAAGTCAAAGGAATCATCCTCAAACCCCTCATCCGGATCCTGCAGCCGGCCAAGCATTTTCATAAATTCCTCATATGCCGTATTATGAAGGATTCCCAGCATTTTGCCGTGGTCAATGAAAAAGGCGCGGAGTTCTTCCTCTGTCTCCACCCGTTCACTGAACTCATCTTTCATGTATAAGGTATGCACCGCTGTCTGTTCCCGGACTTCCTCCCTTGCTTCAGACTGCTTTGCCAATGCCCTCTCAGCCTCATAAATGGGGATCAACTCCTCCTTTAATCTTTGTGCCTCCTTATAAGTCCTTCCGGTTTTCAGACAGAATGCATAAATCAGTTCCACTGGATTTCGATAGTGAATACCCGTATCCGAGGAACTGGCCAGCAGCCGGTATGCCTGCTGCTCATCAAGGCGCAGTGCAAAACAAATCTGAAATAAACTTTCCCGGCTGGGTTCATTGCATCCCTTGATCCAATTCTTTACATTGCGTGTAACGCTGTCCCGCTTTTTTCCGGTTATTTCCTCCAGTTGGCCAACCAGCACCTTTTGCAGGTCATTGCCGGGATAAACCTTGGTCAATACATCAGAAAATGTTCTGTAAATGGCTCCATGGTCCAGGAAATCGATCACTTCCCGGGGCGACAGATCAAACCGCTGGATCTTTGATTTGTTACACCTTGAAATACGTGTCATATCACTGGCGTTTTCCATAGTTTCTCCTTGGTTATGTTGATCAATAAATTTTTGTGATGAAATGATTGTATCGCATTTCCAGCCTGAAAACTGTATTTTCCCGCTCTGTTCACGCTTAAGTCTGACTATGATTATACTATGTTTGGAATAATATCTCAATATGATCCATATTTTATAATTATTTTGTCTAGCAGGATTATTGCTTATATTTTTCTTTTTAAGATCAGATTTTCTATCCCATGCATTACTCCGCAAGCTCTCGTTTGTTTTGTTACCTTTTATTTCTAAAATATCACTTTCGCCGTCCATAGCCAATAGAACCTCAGCAGTGAGTACTTCTAAATCACCAGATACGCAAAACAGCTTTTCATTGATAAATCGATCTATATCATTATAATCTTCATCTGACTCCACTACAAACTGGAATATTAAAACAGGATGACTGAAACCATTTTCTCAGTCATCCTGCTTTTATTTTTTTGTTTGTGTCAAACAGAGCCTACTGAATTTTGACTTAATAAGACACTCGACCCGAGCCATCACACCGCGAACAGGTTCCCCAGTTGCAGTATAGGCAGTTATCCTTGAACTCTTTCCCAAAAGCTTATGGCAGGTATAGCCTTCACTCCTCCTCATCCAACACATAAGGCGTTGTCTGATACACATAGTAAAACTTTCAGGGAGTACAAAGAATTATCTCAAATCCCTTATATTTACGCTGTTTTTTGCTCTCTGCACTCCCATATGCTTTTACCGTACTCCCTTTTTACTCCCTCTATCCTATGCGTATCAGCTTCTCACACGAGATGATATTATCCCTTTCTTCACGCTCTTTTTGATACCGTTCTTCTACTATGCTGTCACTGGATAATTCGATTGCTTCTAACCTGTTATCCAGTTTGTCCATTTCATCTGATAAATGTGTTTCCAGCACATGAGTATATAAGTCCATTGTCATCTGTAAGGTTGCATGACCTAAATACTTCTGAACGGTTTTAGGCTGAATCCCTGCTTCAAAACATCTGGTTGCAAACGTGTGTCTGAAACAATGCCCTGAAAAAGATTCAAATTGTTCCAAATCATCTCTGACAAGATTGATTTGTTCTACAATAGCCTTGATAGCGTCCGCATAGATTTGTGCGTTTAGTGGAGTATCGTACTTTGTTGTAAAAATTAAATCTTCAAATCCTTTTAATGGTTTCGCCCCATTTTTACCTGCAACAACTCTTTTTTGCAAAAGCTGTTTCTTTAATGCAAGTTCACATTTTCTGTTCATAGGTACGTCACGATAGCTTGACTTTGTTTTTGGTTTTCCCATATGAAACGTCTTGCCTGTATCTCCCTCAAATTTCTGATAAGACAGTGATTTCGTAATATGTATCACTTTCTTTTCAAAATCTAAGTCCTGCGGTTGCAGAGCGTACAATTCCCCCGGCCTAAGTCCCGTTGAAATTGCCACATTAAAAAGATTGTCATAAAATGTTCCTTTACAGGTATCAAAAAATGCAGATTGTTCTTCTACTGTCAGTACACGGGGCTCTTTGTCCTCATCACGAGTTACCTTAATTCCTCTAACAGGATTTTTCATGGTTACATTATCCAACACTGCCTTGTCAAACATATCCAACAATAAAATACGAACCTTGTTTTGTGTTTCGTACCCAAAACCCTGTTTATCCAGCTTTACGAGCTTTCCTCTAATTTGCAGAGGTTGTATATCTTTTAATTTCATACGCCCAAAATCTGGCTGAATATGCCTTTGATAAATACCCTCGTACTGAACTCTTGTGCTGGGGGCAATAACTTTATACTTATGGATTTCCAGCCATTTTTGATACCATTCATCTAGTGTTACTGTATTATCGGCAACATTCATTTCCATTTTATCTTCATAGATTGCGGTATTCAGCTTTTCCTTTGTTTCTGCAATGGTTTTCCCATAAACATAACGTCTGATACCAAAACGGTCATAAAAACGCCCACAATACTTGCCGTCTTTTCTTTGATAAAATCCTGCGCCCAGCTCTTTTCCTGTTAAGCTTTTACCCATTTACACCACACCTTTCCGTGTAGCATAAAGTAGTCTCACTTACAGAACATTTCTCATTTAATATAACAAATTTCAGTCCATATATCAAATAAAAAATTTACCCCCTCTCCCTTCTGGCTGTTCTTCCAGCCACTTATCCAATAATTTTTTATTGGCATACCACCGATACCCGATTTTCATGGAAAACGGGCAGTTTCTATTTTTCAACACCTCTCTTGTCTTAGTTTCTCCAAGACCGAGATACTCGCTTACTTCTTTCAGATTCAGCAACGCCTTTTCTATGTTCTCGCCCCCTTTCGTCAAAACAACGTGCCTTTATATAATCGTCATACAGCTTTCTCTGCGTTGCGTTCATTTCTCCATTTTCTATCAAATCCCCTATGTAATCTTTCTTTTCTATCTTTCCCAATTCTGCAAACAGCTTCAGCGACGGGGCAACACTCCTTTCCAGCCAGTCCCACACCCTTTGCAGGTTCTTCTTCTGCGGTTCTATTGTCAGCCTTACCTTTCCTATCTCTTTCATCAATTCCGCCCATGCCTCATAAGTGGGGTAAAGCCTTTTTCTTAAATTCTTATTATCCTTTGGTTGTTCCAAAAACCGCACTTTGCTGTTGAGGACTTCCATTGCCAGCCTTGCCACATCTTCACAGCGTATCAATTCTTCCACCGCCTTGACCGCTGTTTCCTGCCTGAATCTCAATTCATACCGATTCCAGTTTTCATCTAACTCCGTCCCATATTTCCGATTCTGTTCATATCCCTTTTCATAAAATACAATTCTCAAATTACTTGCTGAACTTCCGATATAAAGACTCCCGCCTTTGCTTTGATATACTTCTTCTTTCACTTCCCCCGAATCGTGGAAATCTACCTCTCTCATTTTGCTTGACAACAGCCCTTCTTTTGTCCTCTGTATCAATTCAGGAATACTTAAATAAGGTTTTCTGTCGTCAATCGCCAAATCAAGCCGTGGAAAGTTCACATGGTATCGGTTCACACGCCTTAGAAAGTCAAACCACGTTTCCCCATTCAGTTGCAGAAAATTCTCATAATTCCTGCACCCCGAACCACTCATCAAAATCTGAAATCCGTTATACTGCGCTTTCCCTGTCGGCTTTAAGACTTTGATATTATCAAATACCGCCACCAGCTCATGCCCTGCGATTCCCTTTTGATATTCTGTCACTTCCATAAGCTCGGACGGGATTCTAAGCACTCGTTCTATGACTTCCTCAAGAGAAATGTCTTTTACCGTTATCTGACACCAATCTATCAGTGCCGATAATTCTTCCTGCCGTATTACTCCCCTGTTAGTATAGGGGAGTTTTGAAAGAACGCTCCCGCTTCTTTCTTCCAAACCGTCACCCCTTTCTTTTACAGTGGCTTCGCCCCTGCCCTGTCCTCAACCTGCCCGTTTGAGACGGTTCAGAACGAGGACAGGGGGACTTCTCCTTTATCCCTGTTTGTTTACAACACAGCGGATTCCTTTGCAGGTAACTCTCTCCACCAGCACGGGAAAGTTTCCTCTCTGCACATAAGGGGAATAGACTGCCCCGTCCAACTCCACCACAGAATACGGCTCAATCTTTGGAAGCTCCGTTGTCTCCAAACGAATGTCTACGCTGTTTCCCAGCTTTGCGCTTCCGAGGTGCAGTTTCACCGCTTCCACGTCCTCAGTCTTTTTCTTACTCTCCCTGTCGTAGCGGTAGCAAATATCCGCCCCCATATAGCGAAGCTCCCCAAAGGCTTCCTTCACCTGTTCTTTTGTCAATGTAATCTGCATACTTGTTTCCTTTCTCCCCGTTTTGCCGATAGGACAGCTTTTCTATTTTGGATTTTTATATGACGTCATATTGTTCAGTTATTTCTGAACTTAATTGTATCATAGCACACCTTTTTCCCTTTTGCAATAGAAAATTTAGTTTTTTATAAACTTTTTGTTTCTTTTTTTCTGAACTTGTGGTATAGTGGATTTAAGCGATAAGATATAACAAGTTATAACGAGATATGAAAAGTGAGGGATTTAAAATGAATACAATCGCAGAACGAATTAAATTTGCCATGAAAGCCAAGAACAAAAAGCAGGTCGATATTGTACGGGACACGGGAATCACCAAAGGGGCGTTTAGCTCTTATCTTTCAGGACAGTACAATCCGAAAGCGGACAAGCTCCGACTGATTGCGGATTCCCTCGGCGTTGACGTAAACTGGCTGAACGGGGAAAACGTACCTATGCAGACCAATCCCAAGCCAGACGACACCGTCCTGCAATATGTCTTTTACAACAATACCTGTTCCGAATATTTGCTTGATAATTCAGATGATATGTATATCGCCATGATGACACAATACTCCGCGCTCATTCCCCGCTTTTATGTCCTTGTCAATCAAAGCGGAAATGAAATGCACTTGCTCCCGCTGTTTTTGCGAGAGGACAGCTCTGAATTTTACGAATGTCCCTCTGAATTTTTCAGTACAGAAAAGCACTCTGTTTTCACAAAGGACTTTGACAGTATTCACATGATATTGGAAACTTCCACAATCTACTATTACGGGATTGATACCGAAACCTTTGAACCGAAAATCACCCAGCTTTCCTATTCACAGGCTGAAAAACGCTATTCTGTTGACACCGCCCCTCATGCCGTCCATGTCAAAGGATTTGTGCGGGAATTGGAAAAAGAGTCTCTGTATTTAAAGCAGAACGCCAAGTAATAAACAAGAGGACTTGCAAGGCTTTTGACCTTTCAAGTCCTCTCTCATATCATGTTGTTTTCTTTTCGTCCGTTCCGTCAAGAACTGCCCTACGGCGTATCGGCTTTGCCTTGTTTCTTGACCTCACTGGTTTGTCCTACAAACTGGGATTTTGCTTACACAAATTCTTCTTTTAGAATAGCGTACTCCAATTCATCTTCCCAATGAATATCAGAATTATTTAAGTATTTTACCTTTTTGATATAATGAGCCTCTCGTCTCAGCCCACACTTTTCCAGCACCTTCCACGAACCTATATTTTTCGGATGGCAGAGAGCGCACACACGATGAACACTGAGAACATTAAAACAATATTCCAACAAAGATTTTGTAATTTCCGTAGCATATCCTTTGTTCCATTCAGATTGAATGATAAGCCATCCAATCATTGCTGTATCATTTTCATAATCCATATGTATTCTTGCTCGTCCAATTTTTTTGAAATCTGATTTACAAATTACCGCCATTTCATAATTAACTTGAGGCCTTTCGTTCCAGTCAGATATTATTTTCTGCAAATGTATACGGATTTCTTTATCCGTTAAGCATCCACAAGGCATATACACCATAATGTCAGAATTTCCATATAGTTCCGATAGTATATCTAAATCTTTTATATCAAACGGTCGCATTATTAAACGTTGAGTTTCTATCACAATACCCTCTCCTTTAAATTCCAATTTGCAACTTTCTTTCATTATACTTTTTTCTTTCCCTACAAGCAACTATTTTTCTAACACCAACATATCTTTCAAGAAGTTTAGCGTATCTAATAGCCCCTGTTGATATGCCATTCTCCCGTACTCACAACTTCTTTCATTGCTCTTTGTCAAAGCCTCGTCTATCAATTCCCATTGCTCCGAAGTAAGCTCGCTTTTATCTAAGTCTTTCAGTTTTTCCCCCACGCTTCTGTTCAAGTCCTGATATGCCCGTTCTTTTCTCAACGCTTCTTCCAATGCGCTGTCCATACGCCCCT
>OBXC01001135.1_pt1 | contig 13945 bp, 16 predicted proteins | sample 1538111 | NCBI WGS metagenome assembly OBXC01 (sample SAMEA2580137, study PRJEB22360) | human gut metagenome | biome: human gut; feature: human-associated habitat; material: faeces | place: Denmark | collected 2008/2010 | reverse complement strand
TATTCTCGGCGTATCGGGCATCGGCGTACAGCGCGCCCTCGGTGTAGCCGCGGTTGCCCACGCGCACGAAGGCGAAGTCCACGCCCTCGCTCGCCACAGCGCTCCAGTCGATGGCGCCTTGATGGTCGGACACGTCCACGCCTAACTGGGAGCGCACCTCGCCGTTCTCGCGGAAAGCCAGGCGGTCGCCCGAACGTTCGAGTCCGCTCCAATCGTAGGGGCTCACGTATGCCTGCGCCGCGGGCTCCGCTGCATCTTCGGGGCCGCATGCCGCCGTGAAGCCGAGCGATCCCAGCAGGGCGACGGCGGTCAGGGCGGCTGCAACGGTGGTTTTGAATCGTTTCATGCGGCTTATCCTACCAAAGCCCCCGTCGTCCGTGCGCGCGAACCCGTCGGCGCTACGACGACTACAGAACCTGCATGCAAGGCGTGCACCGCTCTGACGCGGTGTTCGGCGCGAGCGGATCGATGGGACGGCGCGTCATGCGGCCAGCGCGCGCAGGTTTCCCAGAATGTGCTGTGCTGCGTCCTGCCCGAGGTAGTCGTAGGATACGAGCTTCCGCAACACTTCCTGCTGGCGCTCGCGCGCGAGGCCAGGGTTCTGAGACAGCGCGTACACGCTCGGCGCGTTCGGGATGCCGGCCAGCAGCGTGCATTCGTCGGCATCGAGCGCGCTGGGGGCTTTGCCGAAATAACCCCAGCTCGCACTGCCGATGCCCTCGTAGCCGTCGCCGAAGTAGATGGAGTTCACGTATAGCTCCAGGATAGTGCGCTTCGAGAAGTGCTGCTCCATCGTCAGCGCCATGAACACTTCGGCTATCTTGCGCTCGACGGTCTGCTCTTGGGTGAAGTACTGGTTCTTCGCCAGCTGCTGGGTGATGGTGCTGCCGCCTTCCACGATGGCGCCCGCTTTGAGGTCGTTCACGAGGGCGCGCGCCGTGGCGATGGCATCGAAGCCGGGATGGGCGTAGAACCGATGATCCTCCACGGCCACGACGGCCTGCAGGTACAGGTCCGGCAGCTCGTCGATGGGCGTGAACGACTCGCTGCTCTGGATGGATGCGGCCATCTCGTCGAGGCCGGCTTCCTCGATCGCTTCGCGGTACAGGTTGAACCCGCGTGCAAGAAAGTACACTTCCACGAGCACGACGAGGATGAGCGCCGCCAGGGCGAGGCGCCCGATGAACGTGATGGCTGGATGCGCCGTCGATGCACGATGCGCCGTTCCTTTCATGGTTTCCACCTTTCTGTAGAGGAAAACTCCCCACTACGTTATACCAAGCGGTTCTTAACGCCGCCTTACCGACCGCTTGCCCCATCCTTACATTCCTGCAAGAAAGGCGTGTTCTATCAGGTAAACGATGGGCTATACTTTTGAAAACGACACGAACGAGAAGGGTGCGGCCGTCGCGTGCGGCAAGGCCGGTAACACCATCGAAGGACGGTGCGACGAACATGATGATATCGACACGGGGACGCTATGCGTTGCGGCTCATGATCGACATCGCACGACAAGGGGAAGCCGGCGCGCTGGTCACCATGCGGCAAGCGGCCGAGCGGGAGGATCTGTCCGTCAAATACCTCGAACAGCTGGGCGGGGCGCTGGTGAAGGCGGGCGTTCTCAAAAGCGTGCGCGGCGTGAGCGGCGGGTATCTGTTGGCGCGTCCGGCTGATCAGATCACTGCGGGAGACGTCTTGCGCGCCACCGAGGGCAGCTGCGCGCCGGTGTCATGCCTCGAAGACGGCGCGGAGGCGTGTCCGCGCCGCGATCAGTGCGTGGCCATCAATTTCTGGCGTGGGCTCGACCAGGCCATCGAGGATTACGTGGACAACGTGACGCTGGCCGATCTGGTTCAGATGGGCTAGAGGTCGCGCGTCGCGTACCCGCGAACCGCCGCGCGCTCCGATACGACGTACAAGGCGAGCGCCGCCGCCGTGACGCATCCTCCCACGACGAGCGCGCCGCCCAGCGACTGCGCGGCGACGACGATCCGGCCCACGAGGGGAAGAAACGCGTCGAAGTTCATGGAGCGGAATATGTAGATCCAGCCCGCTATCGCCATCATGAACGTGAAGGGGATGTAGTTGATCGCTTTGCGGTGGTTGTCGGAAAACATGAACGGCAGAGACAATCCGAACGCGGCAATCGTGATGGAGAATGTGGCGGCAGAAAACGAGATGAGTCCCGGCGCATCGAAACCCTGCGTGAAATGAGCGATCAGCGGTAATCCGGGTACGATAACGTCGATGACGCATGAAATCATATAGATGGCCGCACCGAGCGACACGCTAGCGGTAACGACGATAGCGATGCTGGCGTAGCGCCCCGCCACCACGTCGGTACGCGAAAGCGGTAGCGCTTGCCGAAAGGCGTTCCAGCCCCGATCCTGATCTCGCATAAGCATGGGCGCGAGCACCGTATGGGCAAACGGGAAGCTGATGAACAGTATGAGGGCGGGGGTGCCCCCGAAGACCAGGCACATGCCGAAGGCGAGGAGGACGTAGAGCAGCGCCCACTTTCGCAGCGATTTCGCCAAAGCGAGGAAATCGGCAAGCATCATGGTCTTCATGGGGCGCTCCTTTTCCGTCCGCTAGAGCTCGCGCTTCTGGTACAGCTTGGTGGAGATTACGGCTGAGATCGCGTAGACGGCGGCCGTGATCGCAAGAACTCCGGCAGCGATGGCGATGGTGCCCGCGGGCGACTCCAACAGGTTCAGCACGTTCGCGACGAACTCGGGCGGCGGCCCGTTGCCGTCGAGCTGGAACGCGAAGAACACGCCGATTATGATGAGCAGCGGCAGGTAGCGGACGCCCTTCGTCATGCCGAACCGCGAGAACAAGGGCATCGTGACGGACAGCATGACCAAGATGATGGCCAATCCGGCGACGGACGCGAAGAGCATGGTCTGCCACGAGAAGTTCCCCATGAGGTCGGCTAGCTGGGGAACGCCGGGGGCGATCTGCGCGACGGCGACCATCACGAGCGTCACCAGCAGGCCTGCCGCGATGCCCAGCAGCGCCAACAGCGCGAAGCTGACGTAGCGGCCTGCGATCACGTTCGATCGCGACATGGGCAAAGCCAGACGGAACTGCTGCCAGTTGGCGCGTTCGTCAAGTGCGAGGATGGTGATGGTCAGCGAGAAGGGGATCATCACGCCCACCATGGGAGCGGCGACGTAGAGGTTGCCTATCATGACGGTTATGAAGATGCCCACGGCGATGGAGACGCCCAGCTGTTGCAGCAGGTATTTCTTCGCGATCAGAAGATCGGACATGATCATGGCTTTCATCGGACCTCTCCTTTCAGCATCATGCCCATGTAGACATCGATATCGGCCTTGTCGACGGCGATGTTCTTGAAGTTCTCGGCGAACGCGAAACGGTCGGGAGCCAGTACGTCGATGCCGTAGGGGTGGCGCATGCTGCGCAGCTCGCCGGGGGCGAAGAAGCCGCTCTCGGCGATGCGCTCGTAGTCGGTCGCGCGGCAGTGCGCGATGCCGGCCAGATCGGTGATCGTGTCCTTCTCGACGGCGAACACGATGCGACCGGCGTCGATGCACACAATGTAATCGGCGATCTTCTCGAGGTCGCTCGTGATGTGGCTGGACATGAGGATGCCGTGGCGCTCATCGCGCATGTAGCCGCGCAGGATGTCGAGCGCTTCCTCGCGGGCGAGCGGGTCGAGCCCGGCGGTGGCCTCGTCGAGGATCAGCAGGTCGGGGTCGTGTGCCAGCGCGCAAGCCAGCGACAGCTTCATGCTCATGCCGCGGGAGAGGTCCTTCACCGTCTTGCTCTTAGGCAGCTGGAACTGTGCCAGGCGCTGCTCGAAGTCGGCAGGGCTCCAGGAGTCGTAGCTGTACGACATGAGCTTGCCCACCGAGGCGACGGTCATCTCCTCGGGGAACGAGCAGGTGTCGAACACCACGCCCGTGCGTTGCTTGGCGTCCTTGATCGCCTTGCTGCCGGCATGTTCGCCGACGTTTTGGCCGAGCAGCTCGATGGAGCCGGCATCGGGGTATATGAGGCCGAGGATGGCCTTGATGGTGGTCGGTGAAGGAGTTGTGGGTGTGCGTCTTCCGGGCCCGGTGGGAGCCGATGAAGCCGACGACGCTTCCGGCGGGCACGGTGAGGTCGACGTTTCGGAGGTCGAAGCCGTCATAGTGCTTCGACAAGCTGCGTATGCGGAGGAGGTCGTTCATCAGTCGTCACTTTCTGCGATGAGGTCGAGCATGTCATGGAGCTCCGGGATGCCGACGTTCGCGCCGCGCGCTTCGTCGACGGCCTGGACGAGCAGCTCCTCGATGTGCCGAAGGCGCTCCTCGCGAAGAAGCTCGAGGTTGCCGCCGGCCACGAAGCTGCCCTTGCCGGGCACCGTCTCGATGAAGCCTTGGAGCTCCAGCTCGGCGTACGCGCGCTTGGTCGTGATGACGCTGATGCGCAGGTCGCCGGCCAGTGCTCGGATGGAGGGCAGCTGCTGCCCTTCGCCCAGCTCACCCGTCAGGATGAGGGCCTTCATCTGCGAGACGATCTGGTCGTAGATGGGCTTGTCGCTCGCATTCGAGATGATGATGTCCAACTCAGGCTCCCTTTCGTGGTTTCGTGCGCGAGCGCCGGGGCGTCCCCCTGCGCTCGGGTGGCGCGTCGCGGCGTCCCGCTTCGCGCCGGGAGAGGCCAAGCACGTTCCTCGTCCCCTCCGGCCGGGCATCGTCCACTCCGTAACGTGTAGAGTGTATATACCCGATATGCACACTATAAACAATAGATACGGAAGCGTCAAGACAGCGCATGCGATCAACTGCCGTCATTGACGTAATACGGTATTGCGCATCTATGCTCGATGAAGCGAAAGGAGCGTGTCATGGTTGCCGTCATCGACAACGAAGAGCTTCCGAAAGCTTTCCCCTCGCTTGAAGACCTAAGGAGCGGGCATCGTGCATTGACGCCTGAGCGAAAGGCGGAACTGCGGGAGCTTATCCGTTCGACGACGCTTGAGGCGCCCGACGGCTGGGGAGAGCGGTCGTTCAAGGAATTGCTTGAACGAGGCTAGGGAGGAGCGTTATGCGCGCTTGGGAGCTTTCGCGAGGACGGGGTTGACGTAGCGGCCGCGACGCTCGGTCTTCGCACCGTACTGGATGGCGTTCACGGGGCAGCGGTGCAGGCAGGCGAGGCACTGCGTGCAGCCCAGCTCGGCCCAGCGGGGCGCGCCTTCGATGATCGTGATGGTGTTGGTGGGGCAGAGGTCGGCGCACTGGCCGCAGCTGATGCAGGTGGGCAGCGCGAAGAACTCCGAGGTGGATCGCGGCTTCTCGTCCTTTTCGGTGAACTTGGACAGCACGATGCCTAGGGGATTGCGGTGCTCGGCGCGCACGTGCTCGCGGGCTGCGATGCGATTTGCCGTCTCGCGCGCGGCAAGTTCCGCGCCGGCAAGCAGGCGCTTGCGCTTCTCGCCTTGGGCGGGCGCGTACAGGTATGTGCAGTTGCCCACCGATTTCACGCTGAACGAGGCGTCGAGGTTGATGCCCTGCGCGTCCAACAGGCGCTTGCCGAAGACGCGCGCCGTGCTGCCCACGAACGCGCCGCAGCTGATCACGGCGAAGCAATAGTCGGGCGTGAAGGTTTCCTTGTTGCCCGTGCGGAAGCGGGCTCGCTTGAGGAACGCATCGATGATGGGCGGCGTGGTGTAGTTGTAGACGGGGAAGACGAAGCCCAGCTGCTCGCCTTGCGCGAGCGTGAAGTCGAAGTCCTTGTACTTGTAGGCCGCGCCGATGTCGACGAGCAGGTCGTCCGTTGCGCGCGCGATGGTCTGCGCCGCCGCGAGCGAATTGCCGGTGCCGGTGAAGTAGAAGATCATGAGCCGCCTTTCCGTCTGTATGCCTTCAGTATACCAAGCCGAGCCTGCGCGAACGATGACCCTTTTGCAACCGAAGGCGGTTACGATGTTTCACGTGAAACATTTGTACGTTTGATCGACGTGCGCGTCTGCTTCGCCTCGGACGTCCTTCGTTTCCGGCAGGATCGAAGCGAGCGAATGTTTCACGTGAGACATTCCGCCGCCGAGGCATGCGGCGCCCGTTCGCTTCGCTTTGCGGCTGCTTGAGGCCGCTCTGGTATGATGAGCGGGATACGAAGGCTGCAACGCGAAGGAGAAACCCATGGCGGACGTGCTGTTCATCGAATATCCGAAGTGCTCCACTTGCAAGAAGGCTAAGGCGTGGCTCGACGCGCACGGCGTGGGGTACGCTGACCGCCACATCGTGGAGGACAACCCGACGTCCGACGAGCTGGCCGCTTGGCATGCGAAAAGCGGACTGCCGCTGCGCCGTTTCTTCAACACCGGCGGCATGCTGTACCGCGAGCGCAACGTAAAGGCCCTGCTGGATGCCGGCATGAGCGACGCGGACGCCTACGCGCTGTTGGCCGAGAACGGCATGATGGTGAAGCGCCCGCTGGTGGTGGGCGACGACTTCGTGCTGGTCGGCTTCAAAGAGGTCGAGTGGGAGCGGGCGCTGCTCTAGCGCGACAGCGCGCCGGAGCATCGTCGCATCGTCGCGCTAGAGCGCGTCGGTGTCGAGCCACAGCGTGAACGGACCGTCGTTGGTCAGGCTCACGTCCATGTAAGCGCCGAAGCGCCCCGTTTCCACGCGAGGCACGTCGCGGCGCGCGCGTTCGACGAACCATTCGTACAGCCGGTTCGCCTCGTCGGGCGCGCCCGCCTCGGTGAACGAGGGCGGTTGCCTCGTCTGCAGTTCGCGAACAGGGTGAACTGCGACACGACCAGCACTTCGCCGCCCACGTCGGCTAGCGACAGGTTCGTCTTGCCCTCGGCGTCCTCGAAGATGCGCAGGCGCGCGATCTTGCTCCAGAGGCGTTCGGCCTGCTCCTCGCTGTCGTCGTGACCCACGCCTAGCAGGATGAGCAGCCCGCGCCCGATGCTGCCCGCCGTCGCGCCGTCGATATCTACCCGCGCGTTCGACACGCGCTGAACCACCGCTCGCATAGAAGCCTCCTCGCTTGCAGGGCGCTTGCGCCCGTTGGATTCTCTCGTTTCAGTATAACGGGGTTTACAGCGGGGTCGGACGGGCGTATAACAAGCTGATTCGAATGCGGCGCCCGCGCCGAGGCATGTAGGGAAGGAACGCTTATGAGCTACGCGATCGTGTACGACAGCCGCACCGGGAACACTGAGGCATTGGCGCGGGCGGTGGCCGCCGCGCTGCCGAGCGAAGGGCGCCTTGCGTTCGGTCGGGTGGACGAGGTGGATCGCGCCGCCGTCGCGCAGGCCGACCGCGTGTACGCAGGGTTCTGGACGAACCGTGGCGATTGCGGCGACGAGTTGGCCGAGGTTCTGGCCTCGCTCGCGGACAAGGACGTGTTCCTGTTCGGGACGGCCGGGTTCGGAGCCGACGAGACGTACTTCGCGGGCGTCATGGCGCGCGTGGCGGTGCATCTGCCCGAATCGGCGCGGATCGTGGGCACGTTCATGTGCCAGGGCCGCATGCCCGCCAGCGTTCGCGCCCGCTACGCGCAAACCGCCGAGGCTAAGCCCGAGCAGGCTGCGCGCATGCATCAGCTCATCGAGAACTTCGACGAAGCGGCGAGCCATCCCGATGACGATGATCTCGCGCGTTTGCGCGAAGCTGTCCAAGCGGCGAGCTAGCATGGCGAAGCCGGCGAGCCTTCCCGGCATCGGCTGTCCGAGGCGGGCGTCGTAGCGCGTTAGCCCTCGGCGGGTTCCTCCAAGCGCGACCTGAGCAGCTGGAGCCCGCCGACCACGGCGCCGCCGATGAGGAAGAACACGATGCTGAACGTGTCGAGGCTCATGGCCGGCTGCGGCTCGCTCAGCGTGAGCGGCCCTTGCGTGATGGAGAACAGCGACCCCAGCATCATGCCGATGATGGCGTAGATGGTCTGCGAGCGGAAGCGCTCGAGGCACATTCTGATGAGTCGGACGAACAGAAGCATGCCGCATGCGATGCCCGCCGCGAACACCATCAGAATAGGCAGGTAGGACAGATCGAGCCCCATCGTCGCGCGCACCGCACCCATGATGGGCACGTACAGCCCGAAGATCAGCAGCAGCGTGGAGCCCGATATGCCCGGCAGCACCATTGCGGAGATGGCCGCCATCGCCGCCAGGAACACGTACGCCACCAGGCCGAGGTCGAGGCTCTTCGCCGCAACGTCGATGCCCTCTCCGCTCACGGGGCTCAGCAGCGTCACTGCCACGACGAATGCGACGCCCACGACGGCGACCGCGAGGTACGGCAGCCGTTTACGCAATGCGTCCAGCTCCTCGCGCACGACGATGGGGATGGCGAACACGATGAATCCCATGAACAGCGAGCTGACCTCGTAGATGTGCGTATCGAAGAAACTGGTCAGCACGAGCGCCGACAGCCCGAACCCGATCGCCCAACCTGCGCCCAGCTTCAGCAGGAAGCGCACGGCTGCGAAGCGCGCAGCCCTCGCGCCGTGGAACAGGTCGTCCAGCGAGCCGATGAACCGGTCGTAAAAGCCCAGCAGGAAGGCGACGGTGCCGCCCGACACCCCGGGCACGCTGTCGGCCAGGGCCATGCAGAACCCGCGGACGGAGTTGACGATGAGTTCGGTAAAGCCCTTCACGGATGACTCCCTTTCGGTTTCCAATGTGAACAGCATGGCGTATTCGCAGGGGAATCCTCGAGTCGTACACCGATCGATGGAGGATATTCAGACCGCTTAAGATTCGGTAAAGCCCGTGTAAAGGGAAGGTAAAGCCGCAGCGTTTTCGACGAATCGGGTCTGATGTGCAAGACGACCAAAAAAAGCCCGGGGCCGTAAGCGGCCTCGGGCTTCGCGGTGATCGCAATCGTGCGCGCTCTAGATATGGATGTTCCCGAACGTGATGACCGAGTAGATAAGGCCGGCGATGCCGAGCGCCAGCACCACGGCCAGGATGACCTTGTCCGACCGCTTCTCGAACAGCTTCGCCTGTCGGTCGTGCTGGCGCACGCCCACGATGTACAGCGGCAGGCCGATGGCGTACACGATGCAGGCCACCATGAGGTAGTTCAGGCCGGCCGCGTAGATCAGCCACAGTCCGTACAGCGAACCGGCCGCGCCCGTGAACACGGCCATGCCGCGGCTGGCGAAGATGCCGGACGGGTACTCCTTCTTGACGGCGATCTTGAACAGGAACAGCGTGCAGAAGAAGTAGCACGGAAGCGCCATGACGCTGGTGATGCTGATCATCGTGGTCCAGGCGTTGTTGCCTATGAAGAACGAGATGATGAGCACCACCTGCACGACGATAGTGGTCCACAGAAGGGATGTGGACGGCGAGCCGTTCTTGTTCTCCTTCACGAACATTTTGGGGAAGATGCCGCTTTTGGAGGCGGCCAGCGGCATCTCGCCCAGCATGAGCATCCAGACGAGCCAGGAGCTCAGCACCGAGACGATCACGCCGGCGTTCACCATGATCTCGCCCCATTTTCCGAACGACTTCAGCATGATGGCCGCCATCGACGGGTCGGCCATGCTGCCGACTTCCGCTTGCGAGTACACGCCGAGGGGCAGAAGCGACACGACGATGTAGAGCGCCAGCGTGACGAGGAAGCCGATGGTGGTTGCTTTGCGCACTGCGGCCTGCGATTTCGCCTTGCCCGACACGACCACGGCGCCCTCGATGCCCAGGAACAGCCACAGCGTGACCAGCATCGTGGACGAAACCTGAGGCATGACGTTGCTGAAGTCCAAGGTCAATGCCACGCCGTCTTTCATGCCCCAGAAGCCTTCCATGAACACCGAGAACTTGAACACGGTGGCCACGGCCAGGATGAAGATGAACACGGGCAGCAGCTTGCCGATGGTGCCGATGATGTTCAGGAAGCTGGTGGACTTCGCGCCGCGCAGGGCCAGCAGGTACATGATCCACGTGATGATGGAGCCGCCGATGATGGACGGAATGTTATTGCCGCCCGTGAAGTCGGGCACGAAGTAGTTCAGCGTGGCCATGACGAGCACTGAGTAGGCAACAAGCGCGAAGCAGTTGCAAATCCAGTAGCCGTACGCCACGAAGAAGCCGATCAGCTTGCCGAAGCCTTTCTCGGCGTACGTGTACAGGCCGTTCGTGAGCTCGGGTCGCGCGGCCGACAGGATGCGGAACGTGTTCGCGATGAACCAGATGCCGATGCCGGTGACGACCCAGGCGATGATGATGGCTCCTGCGGAGGCGTCTGCGGCCATGTTCTGGGGGAGGTTGTAGATGCCTCCGCCGATCATGGCGCTGATGACGATGCCTACCAGGCCGATCAGGCCAACTTTTTTCGAGCTGTCCTGGGCCGATGATCCGCCGGAACCGGAAGCGGTTTTGTCTGCCATGTTTCCAGTCCTTGTCTAAACGTGATCGAGCCGCCCGGGGGTTGCCTGGACGGCTCGATCAGGGGGATACCGTCGGTTACGCGATGTCCGTGAGCGGCTCGAAGTCCATTTGCTTGAGCCAGTCGGACAGGTGCAGGTTGTTGAGCGAGGCGAATCCGGTAGCGGGCACGGCGTTGCGGGCCAGCGTGACGTAGGGACCCACCGTGATGGCGTTGCCGATCTCGCCCGGCTTCATCATGCGGTGAGCGAAGCCCACGTAGGTGCGGTCGAACAGCACGTTCTGGTCGCGGCCGCACTCGACGACGGACCAGACGATAGCTTTGCGATGCTGCTCGAGGAACGCGATCATGTCCTCTTCGTTGTCGTTCTCGGTCCACACGCCGGCATCCTCGATGAACAGGTCGGCCGCGAAGTCGCGATCGGCGGAAAGGGAGATGGCGATGAAGGACCACACGCCGTAGCCTTCGCCCTCCTTGAGCGGGCGGTCGGTCTTCGGGCGGTAGGCGACGACGCCCTTGTTCGCGCAGATGGTGTGCGCGCCCGGAATGGGATGGTAGCGGCGGTTCTGCTCGGTGCCGAACAGCTCCACGCCTGCGCTCAGCAGCGGGGCGGCGTCGTACACTTCCAGCTCGCGGCCGTTCCACTGCTTCTCGGTGAACAGCGGCTTGCTCTTGCCGTTGTCGACCGAGTCGTGGCGGGCGAGGTCGTAGCCCCACACCTGTCCGGCCATGCCGCAGAACGACGAGGCGGTCAGCATGTTGATCTGGCCGACGTACGCATCGGCGGCCTCGGCCTTGTCGTACGTGACGATGCGGTCGACCAGCTCGTCGTTGGTCTTCTCCACCGTGCCTGCCGAAACCTTCAGCACGGACACGTAGCCGTTGCCGTAGGCGCCGGGCATGCCGTATCCGTCGCAGTAGTCGTCGTACGGACTGATGGCCGTCTTGTCGATATGCGGCGCGCGCATGGTTGCATGGTGGTTTGCCTCGCGAGCGATAGTGCGGTTGCGTCGCTCCTCAACGTTCTTCATGGATGGAACTCCTTTCGTATGCGAACGATTTCAGCGCCGATTGTAGGACCCCTCGTGCGTGTGGAATTTCGCAGGGGGGTTTCGATGGCGAGCCGTGCTTTGCCCGACGATGCGCCGTCACGAAGATGAAAGGAAGGTGTTGCCGGGATTCGTCGCATCTCTTGACGGTGCTGTTGACATACCGTATATTACAAACGTTATATAACGGTTGTAATATACGGGAGGGTGAGGATGCCGGAGCAGAAAGTGGGGCGCGAGACGGTGCTCGATGCTGCACTGGGCTTGCTGCGAGAGAGGGGAGAAACGGCGCTGAGCGCACGGACGGTGGCCGAGCGGGCGGGCTGCTCGGTGCAGCCGATCTACAGCTTGTTCGGCGACATGCGAGGACTCGTGCGCGCACTGTACGACCATGCGCGCGCGTGGGTCGCGGCGTACAACCGCGAGCATGTGGACGACGGCCGCAATGCGTTCGAGGCGAACGGGTTGTCGCATCTGCGCCTTGCGCGCACGGAGCGTCATTTGTTCCAATTCCTGTACCTATCTCCGCACATGGAGGCGACGAGCTTCGCGGAAGTGTACGAGAGCGTGGCCGTCGACGGCGTGCAGCAATGCATCGAGGAGCTGGGGCATCTGTCGCCCGCGGCGGCGCGCGCGCTGTACCTGCACATGATCGTGTACACCCACGGTATGGCGGCCATGCTGGTTGCTGGCGCGCAATTTTCCGACGAGGAACTGGGCGAACGCTTGAACGAGGCCTTCACGGGTCTGCTGACGTTGGTGAGATGAGGGAAACCATGGAGGAGTCGGAGAGAAATTGTGCGAGCGATGTTTCACGTGAAGCATCGGGTGTTTCAGAACACATGTTGCATGATGTCGTTTCGGGCGTGACGCGAGTGGAGGAACCGAATGATCCGGCGCGAGGCGGGCGAGGACGTGTTGGCGCGCGGTCGGCCGACAAGGTGCGCGGGTCGGCGGTGCGATCGGCCGACGAGGTACGCGCGCAGCGCGAGCGGGGAAGGAAGCGGCAGAACGCGCGGCGGTTGGCGCTGCTCGTGTCGTTCCTGCTGTTCCCGGTCATCATCTTCTACTTCTCGCCGGCGCTGATCATCGAGGGCGCCTTGGAAGGGGCGGTGGCTGCCAGCATGCTCGTGTTCTGCCTGCAGTTCTTGTTGGCTATCGTGCTGCGTCGCGCGTGGTGCGGGTGGTTGTGCCCGGCGGGCGGCCTGCAGGAGCTTGAGGCGACCGCCGTAGGCAAGCCCGCGAAACTGGGGTGGAGGGCGCGCGTCAAGTATGTGATCTGGGTGCCGTGGGTGTGCTCCATCGTAGCGTGCGCATGGATCGCCGGTGGTTTCACGACGGTCGACCCGTTGTACGGCATACCGGGCGGCGTGTCTATGAACAGCCCTTTGGGATTGCCTATCTATTTCGGCATCGTGGCGCTGTTCTTCGTTCCCAATCTGTTCTTGGGGTGTCGCGCCATGTGCCACTGCATCTGCTGGATGGCGCCGTTCATGGTATTGGGCGAGAAACTGGGTTCGGCGCTGCGGGTTCCGCAACTGCGCATCGAGGCCGATCCGAATAGCTGCATCGGCTGCGGGAAGTGCGACCGCGCGTGTCCGATGAGCCTGCCGGTGCAAGACCTCCTGGCCGGCGGTGCCGTCGCCGACGCCGAATGCATCCAGTGCGCCGCCTGTGCCGACGTATGTCCCAAGGGCGTGCTGCGTCTGCGCATGGGCCGCATGCGGTAAGCGAGCCCGAATCGGAATGTTTCACGTGAAACATTAGTACTGTTTGTCCACTTCGATCAGCACGTGCCCTTCTTTCGAATAACGTCTGGCGAGGGGAGCGCCGCGCAACCTCAATCCGGTCGAAAAAAATTGCACGCGTCTGTTGACCCTCACGTAACGTGAGGGTGTACGCTGGTTGCACGCAGGAAAGGAGGCGCTCATGGAACGGGAACGGGCGGGCGGCGGGTACACGGTGCACGAGTTGGCCGAGCTGTCGGGATGCACGGTGCGCACGCTGCATCATTACGACGAGCTGGGGCTCGTTCGCGCGCAACGCGCCAGCAACGGGTACCGGCGCTACGGCGCGGCCGAAGTCGACCGGCTGCATCAGGTGCTGCTGTACCGGGAATGCGGCATGCCGCTTGCTGCCATCGGGCGTTTGCTGGACGACCCCGCGTTCGATGCGCGCGACGCGCTGGCCGGCCACCTGCGCGAGCTGCACGCGCGCAAGCAGCGTCTCGACGGATTGATCGCGAGCGTGGAGAAGACGCTCGCCTGTATGGAAGGTTCTGCAACTATGGAAGACGAAGAGAAGTTCGAGGCGTTCAAACAAGGCCTCGTGGGCGAGAACGAGCAGCACTACGGCAAGGAGGTGCGCGAACGCTGGGGCGACGATGCGGCCGATGCGAGCAACGCGAAGCTCATGGGTATGAGCGTCGAGCAGTACCGCCAAACCCAGAAGCTGGAGCAGGGCGTCAAGGATGCGCTGCTGGCGGCGATGGCTGCGGGCGATCCGACGGGCGAGGACGCGCACCGCGCGGCCGACCTG